>Ga0134125_10000846_pt1 | contig 39671 bp, 44 predicted proteins | sample KB31751_FD_96464 | JGI IMG/M metagenome (GOLD analysis project Ga0134125, IMG submission 96464) | Terrestrial soil microbial communities with excess Nitrogen fertilizer from Kellogg Biological Station, Michigan, USA - KB3-175-1 | ecosystem: Environmental > Terrestrial > Soil > Unclassified ...
GCAGGAACAGGCGGTGGCCCTAATCGGAAAAGCTCTAGAATTGGAGACTGAGGATCTAAAAGATGAGGAAAATGAGAGCGGGATAGAGTAGACGCACTTTAATATCAAGTGGAAGGAGTGCCTCAAATAGTGTCCCTCGCACTTAAACAATCGGCAGGCCCGCAGGCGTCCCACCATCCATCACCAGATGCGAGAGATACCCCAGCGTACCAGTATTCACCACCATCTTTACTCCATTCGACACAGCCGGATTATCGTTCAGTTTTTTCGCACCCAGCATCGCAAGCGTCCCAAAGGCGATGCTGTGAAAAAAATCCCTGTGACCCGGATGGTTCGCCGGCTCGAAGATATCAGGTAATTGCGCCCCTATAGCGCCCCCACCATAACCCAATATACCTAGCCCCGCGCATTCGACAAAATTGAATTGATAAGTAGGATCCTGCCGCTTTCGCTCAGCCTGGGCGATAAGGTTCAAAAACATAAGCGCGCCGGCTCCGGTCCAACCTCCTGATTTTATATGTTCTTTGCGATTGGGCATCTCCTTCTATTTATGTAATCAAATTTAACAATATCCAATTCAATTGCAAAATCGTTTGGGACCACCCCTAACCTCATTCGGCTGCCCAATGGGTTAAGGTCTGGGCAATTGTTTTTTGCGAAACTTTTCCAGCAACCCATCCAGCTCCTGCAGCAATTCGTCGAATGGAGGCGCATCGCCGTAGATCATATGGGTCCGCATGTCGGCGTAGTCCTCTTGTAGCGGAGGCAACAATTCAGCCGGCGGCAAAAACGACAGCGTGGAGTGATGATGGCGACTATAGTCGATCCCTGTTATCCGGTTATATCGATGCCGGTGCTGTACCAGGTGGTCATAGAGCGTATGATCTTCGAGCGCTTCCTTCATGGCGGAAGCGGACCGATTGCGATGAAGATCATAGAGGTGACGGGTCAGCCGTTCGGTCTTTATTCGATCCAGTGGTTTTGAGAATTCCTCGTGCAACAGGAACGCTTTTTCCAATAACGTTTTCCGCGGTTCGACGACCGGTATATGAAACGGATCTTCGGGGTACGCCGGTCGTGGAAAATGTTCAGTTAGCATAGATCGGATCGGTCGGATCGTGAATGGCGCCAGAGTGGAGCGCACACTAACTTCGATCTTTACTTCATCCGCGATATACGGGTTCGGATCGTACAAGGGTGTATATCGGACATGTAGTATCTGCGGATCCGCATCGGGCCGGTTCTCCGAAACTGCCTCCGCTTCGAGGGTTACCATGCCATGGGGAAGTCCAAACTCCGCCAATGCAGCTAATAGCGCGTCATTGAGGGTCGTGCGGGTGAATAGCGAACCTTCGCGTTTCAGCTCCTTCAAAAAAGTATTTGACGGCCGCTCCTGGTATGGCATGCCGAAGGCCTGGGGATCCAGCGCGATATCGATGTCTTCGGAAAACCGCTCGATGAGCGCGAAGCCCTTGCTCAGTGAAGTGCCGCCTTTGAATGCCATGTGGTTGGCAAAAGGTGTCCGAAACAAGGCCTTCAGCGTGAGTGTAACCCACCAGTCTTTTTCCAGGGCTTTGGTGATAATGCCCGAGCGGACCTCCGCCTGCGTGAGCGTGTCCCTACGTTGATCATCACTTAGCTGGAGCCATTGCATCATCGGGAGTTGATTTCAATAATTTGACAATATAGTCGTGTACCCGGCCTGATGCGAGTCGCAAGTCATGCTGCAGATCGACCTCATCTTCCTGCAATAACAGCTGCCGCAGCTTTTCATCTCTTTCGGGGTCGGGTTTCGTCGTATCGAGTTCATCGAGAGCAAGTATCACGAGCCTGCTGATTTTCCCACGTAGGGCCAGTTTTTTAGGAGTGGTCGCCTTGAATCGCACTTTCGCTTTGCCGATGGTGAGGAGCCGGGGCGTGCCGTCTGTGAGGTAAACAAGCCGGGTCGGCACTTGTGTGCTGAGTCCCAGTCGGTTAAGAGCATCGATGCCGGTCGGAATGATGCGGACCTTTTCCTTTTCGGCGACCTTTCTCGCCACCTGCTCTGCGGAGGGCAGCAATTCTCCCAGCATGGGGTCTATTTTAGGCACATAGTATATCCCGTGGGCCACGCGGTGGAGCTTGCCCCTTTGGGTAAGCCGAGAGAGGGTCTTTCGAATAGCAGTCTCGGCCCCAATCCCTCTGAAGTCGCTGATAAACAGCACGTCCCCTGGCTTTTTATCGGGTAAAGCATGTTCTATGATAGTTGATGTTTTTCCCATTTATTGTCACAAATTTACACATTATTGTGACAAAATAATACAAAATGTCACAAATTTACACATTTTTGTGACAACCTAATATCCGGTCGTTACTTGGGGCTGGTAGTGACCGCATTAGCCTGAGCGTTCCTGCTCTCAAAGGTTTGTAGCAAAAAGTGGCTCATTGCGCCAGACATATTAACCGCGAGCTGGGCATGGCGCGTTGCGGGCCGGCCGCTGCTGTGGGTTTTTCCGTGCGCATCCCCAAGACTGTTGCGTAGCCCTGCCAGACCATCCACAATTGCCGAGGCCCCAGTCAGTATTTGTTTGAAGTTTGTGGCCGTATGCTGATCGGGTGACAGGTTTAATCCCCGAGCGACCGCCTTATACAGCCGGATGACATCACCATTGTCGTCGTATGGCTGACCCAAACCTTCGAGGATATGCTTGCAGACCGATTCCAGAAGCGAACGCGCCAAGGTAATCGCTCCTTCCGGGTCTCGCGTTACGCGACCAAGCGCTTTTTGCCATTGTTCATTGATATGATGGTCAGTGATGACCACGGAGTTGACCATGACCGTCTGGTCTCTCTGCAAATGCTCGATCAGCGACCGGAATGCCTGGTGAATGAAGGCATCCCGTTCTTTATACCCTCCCATTTTTTGTATCGCCGGCCAATAGGCGGCTATCCGTTGATTGGCGATGACAATCTCCGGCAGAAACTTCTTAACGTCAGGTAAGGCCAAGAGGGGTTTCAGCAATTGTGCGAAGCGAACGTCGTCTTTGAGTCCTCGGCCTACGGAGATAAGGAAGTTTTCAAGGTTTGTGGCTTTCAATAGAATGTCGTTGTCATGCCGCCGCCAGCCCTCAGTTAGTTGGGCCCGATCTTCCGGCGACACACCCAAGATATCAAGGTCAGCCAAAATGGGGTCAATGACCAAATATTCGGGACTTCCGGAAATAAACTCTACGAGCAAGCAACAAAGGATTCGACAAAACTCCGGACGTCTGGTCTCGAATAAGTCGTTCAAGAACAAAATGAGCAATTCTTCATGACCCGAATCAAGATCAAAGGCCCATCCGCCACTTTTTGCTTTTTTTTGGTCGCTAAGCTGTTTGTGTGCCGTTGCCCAATTCGCTTGTAGGTTAAGGACAGTCAATTGACGGCTAAAATAATTCGTATCAAGGTAGCGGCTAAAATTGATCGTTTTCAAATCACGATGTAACGCTATTAAGTCAACAAAAATTTCCATTGGTATTACACACAAAGTTCGCTCAAAAATAAGAAATGGGCGATTTATCTCCTTGCCTACCCATCAGTCTCTTCTCCCCTATAAAAGCATCTCTCTGGAAACGCTTCCCAAAATCGACGGACACCATCCGCCAGTTCAGCAAACTGATCTTCTGTGATTGTCAGCAGTTCATGATCCAGACGATATGGGAGAGTGTCTAGCTCGGCATCGTACCCAAATAGAAATTCCGGGTATTTTTTGGATAAATGCTCTAAACCGTTGCCGTTACCGTGCTTATAGACATTTACGATTAGCCGGCTTGCATCGAGCGCAGGAAAAAATATCGCATTCCGACAATCCCATCCAAAGCGTTTAAGAAGGTCAAATACCTCGCCTATGTTTTCCTTCCATACTGCCGTTTCGGTTTCAGGTGGACACGTATGACGCAATTCCCGGGCAAGAAATTGACGTAGATCCTTCTCCCATTGATGGTACATACCCGCCAAAGCGCCAAGGAGGACTTGATTATGAAGATCGGAGAGCATCAAATAATGCTCTACCCCAGCTTCGTGAGCAGCTTCAGCATAGTCAGCCGGATCATCGTACTCAGTTGCATATCTTCCCATGCTGTTATAAGTTTCATTAGCGTGGGTGTCAGCTTCCTTTTCTATATCCAGGAATTGTGAAAAAAGTCGCTTTTTTACCTGTTCAACATAAAAATCATGTCGCTCCATAATGTGACGCCTTACGGCACCATACATATACAATTGATGTTGCATATCATTACTGTCCAATGTTGTTTTTGGCAGTCAGCTAGTGAAAATGCCGTCAGGCGTTGATCCCTGAGAAGGCGTCGATCAAGACTATGGATTCACTTATTGTCGCTGCGATGCCGTCGACATCCGGTGTTTGGTGAATTTACACAATACCTGTCTCCTTTTGGAGTGCTCGTCAAAATTGCTAAAACAGGACCTTCAAGGTCTCAATAATGACGTGCTGAAAGCTGGTACTCTCGCCTAATAATAAACAGCGATCAAAATACTTCCACGATCTTTATGATTCTTCGTACCTTCCCCTACGAGATACGGTGATCAAAGTAGTGACCAAAACAGTCACCAAAAATAGCCGTTATTAGACATTAATAGATTCATAAATTACAGTGCAACAATGTGTTTTGAAGAGCAAGCTCCCAAAAGCCGAATTCGATTCCCCTACGCGGTACCTAGCTTTTTTAGTAAGTCCCAAATTTGCTCGTCAACAGCCAGCCGAAAGTACCGGTCGTGGCGAGAAGCAAGACGTCCTCTCAACCATTTACCATTGAGTTGATGGCAGCAGATGTGCTCTGCCTGATGGACTTTTTGAAGATTCCCAAAGCATCCCTTGTCGGATGGAGCGAAGGCGGCGGCGGCGCCCTGTTTCTGGCTATCCACATCGCTGCCCGGATCGAAAAGTTTTTCGTGTTCGGCGCCAAATTAGAGCGTATCCAACTACCCGCCGAAGCCCTTGAGCCCGGTATTCAAATCCATGAGTGACGTGTATATGGCAAGAGCCAGAGCAACCTATCAAGGACTCCCGCCTACACCCAGCCGATTCGACGAGTTGCTCAAAGTGATAAGTCAAGACAGTGTGGAGTCGGAACTACGATCAGCCGATCTTGCGAGGATTAAAACGCCAACCGTCGTTGCAGATGGCTCGCCCGAGCAGTTCATCACGCGCAGAGAGCCAGTAACGCTAGCTCATCTGATCCCGGGCGCGAAAATCGTTATGATACCAAACTTCAGCCACAATGGTCCACTGCAAGATCCAAGCAGCTTTCACAAGGCCGTAATTCGCTTGCTTGATTCCAATTGAGTCAAAATCAAAAATATCGCGTAGCCATCCTGCCGACCCGCGGCTTCGCTGCGCCCGGAACATCCGGTGCATTCGGCGCCGAAAGCAGCCGCGGGTATGTCGGCCTAGACGTAACTCAACCACCACTTGCGGTGCAGCCGTTTGTATCTGCTAAACCACTTCACCGGGCGGTACATCAATATGATCACAAGTGCCCAGACGCCGTATAGACCGGCCAGCGATACCCCGAAGCCCGGGGGATCGAAATGAATGAATGAGCGAGCCGTGGCAACCTGCGCCGAGTGGAAGCCCTGCAGGTAAAAGAGGGTGATGGTGATCGCCCCAATGACGTACCAATGGATCACATAGAAGAAGAAAGGTACATTCCCATACGCCACTATCGCCGCGGTGAATCGATTTTTTACCCGCTCCGCCACCGCGAGCGCGATGAGCGCCGGACCTAAAGTCATCAGCATAAACAAAAGGGAACAAGGATATTTGGTTACATCCAGGAATGACATTACCGTGAATACGGCGTTTCTCTGCACCGACCAGGGTGAAGGATCGCCGTACAAATTGAACGCCCGCAGGATGATGAATGTCACGATGAGCGATACCCCTACCTGATTCAGCAGACGGCGGCGCCTGACGGGGTCGAAACCCTGGTTGTAGATTGGGCCCGCCGCATATCCCAGCAACATGAGTGCGGTCCACGGCAGTAAGGCATAAACTACCAGAATAGTGTGATGGCCCGGAAGCCGTAGCACAGTGTGGAAATCGAAACCTTTTGCCGATACCAGGAAACGCCAAATAAACTGGCTGTCCATGCCGCCGGCGTAGTCGAAGGCATTATGCCCAAGAAAGATCACCGCCCCTATGATGGCAATTGCGACGCGCGGAACCCGCAAGCCAACAAGCAGACTTAGTAAAAGCATGCTCGCCCCAATCGCCCATATAACTTGCAACATGATCGTGTGCAGCCCCGGGTCCAGGGTGATACCGATGGCAATGAGCACGACCTCCACCAGGATCAGCCACAACCCCCTGGTCATCAAAAGGGACGTCAACTGTCGCCGCGTTCGCCTTGCTCCCGCCAGGGATGCGGATACGCCGCTAAGGAAAACGAAGACCGGCGCGCAGAAATGAGTGATCCACCTGGTAAAAAAGAGCAGGGGAGTTGTTGTCGCCATGTCCATCGGGCGGGGACTGCCCTTTAGCAAATGGTCCCGGCAATGGTCGATGGCCATGATGATCATCACTGCGCCGCGCAATAAATCGATCGACTCGATCCTATAGCGTTGGATCGAACTGTTTGTGGGGCTTGTCCGAGGGGGGAAAGTTGTAGTAGGGGCTGCCATACTTCCAAGATACTTAATTTATTTGGGCCGCCCCATTTTCAAAGCATGACATTTGACGCAAAAAAAAGGCTCCTTATTGTTGCCCAACCTGGATTATCTCCGCCCTCCTGTCGTCGGCCTCGCTGATCTGTCTCGACCCCTTATTAACTGGATAGTTTTGTAGAGGTAGCTTAATAGTTTTTAAAAAAAAAGAAGGGGTTCAGCATAAAGGATATAACCCTTCTCTCTCCAACTGAAAAGCCTCCTGTACCAACCTACGCCTGCTCCCTTTGTCGCTTTCCGTTTTCAGTTGTCGATAGATCTCTATGTACCTGTTCGAGCGGCGCGTAAAATCTTCTGTCGTGATCAGTTGCCGCAACCAGTCACCAAAGTCAACCAGGTCCGGCTGGGCCCGTGAATGGGTCAGGGCCTGTGTGTATTCGATCTGCATGACGTTGGACGAGTGCCAGATATCCAGTTGCACCACCGGCCTGCCTAAAAACCGGTCTAGCAAGTACGGGTTCGAGCAAAACGTCTGGAAGGCTGCGACCGCCGCTTCCTTTAGCTGTCCCGTTTTAAACAGTAGGATTGCCGTCTCAAAGAGAAATTCCGGAAAGCCGCCGTCATCGGGAAAGCTCGTATAAAACCATTTGAGATACCTCAGGCCGCCTTTATAGTCCCCCAACTGCACAAAATAACCTGTTGGAAGGTATCGCAGTCCCCTGCTGTCGTCATAGGCGCCGAATTTTCTCTTCTCGGCTGCCAGGATGCGTTTGATATCAGCTATCCTCTTCTTGAGTTTTTCGATTTGTTTCGGTGTCATGGAACTGGTCCTCCGACAAAAATAGAGAATATTCGCTGGCACCTGCGAATGCTATTACCAATTTAATTGACACCAATCCAATTAAATTAGTAAATTTACAACTTTTGGGTATCCCGATTTCCCAACCAGCACCTTGTCGAAAAAACCGGGGAGTTGTAGTAAATTGGCATTAAACAACTGTTTATCAACCTTTTGAACTAACCGAAAACACCGGTAAGTTCAATTTCTAATACCAGCTACATGACGGATAATGCTCCTGAAAATCGAAGCGACATCCCCAAAGCAATTATTCCAGGTCACTTATCATTCCACCATCCAGGCAAGCGGCCAACCTTCTATACTTCGTCATCAAGAACCATTCGCTTTCCGATGGTAACAAACGTATTGCCGCTTTTCTTGTTGTCTGGTTTTTGGAAAAGAAGGCATCCTCTATCATCCGGATGGGTCTCGCAAATTGACCGACAACGCGCTTGTTGCATTGACTGGAAAATCGCAAGCTCCGGATAGTGGCATTCGATTCCCCTACGCGGTACATATACTTTTAAAGGGTCATCAGGAAAATAATGACCCTTTTATTTCATTTATATTCATCTATACATTACTGGTAGTTGCGATTTAGACGAATTGTAGATCTCAAATTTCGCGTCCAAGTTCGAACACCATTCCGTGCCACAAATCAATTCGCATTATTCATTATCTCCCTGATTTCGACACTACCACCCATCTCATAAATAGGTACTTTCTTTGCTATCTCGGTCGCCTCGTCGAGGCTCGCCGCCTTCACTACAAAAAAGGCGCTCACGACTGCCTTATCGCCGACATAGGCGCTTTCCTGCACCGTTTTATCATGTCCGGCAATGGTCCGTCCTGTTTGTTGCGGACGCAGCCCCGATACCAGTTTGCCTGATTTTGCCACATCGGCGATGAATTGACCCCAATGCTCCCCGTTAGTTTTCATTAATTCAGCACTTGGCGCCGGCGCATCCGTCCGGTATCGGACGATCAACATAAACTGTTTCGAATCTCCACCCTGTTGCTGGGCAAATCCTCGTATGCAGGCTATAGCGAGCCCCACCATCAAAAGGAATTTTTTCATGGAACACCTTAGTTTTATTGTGAAAGAATGATTACCGCTTCGTGCGCATAAATACGCCAAGGATCAGCGAGGCAATGCTACCCACTACGACCTGCCCGATTAACGCCTGCCCCACCTGGGCGCCGACGCTAAACTGCTTCCGGACCACCTCCAGCTTCGGGGCAATCTGATCCGGCGTTTTCCCTGCAGCCCGAAGCGTCCTTTCCGCATCTGCCACCATAAAGTCCGTATAGCCCGGATTGATGCCTGCACAATACAACAAGGTAAACAGCCCAACAATCACCGCCACGATACAGGCAACCAGGACGCCCGTTTTGACCGCTTGCCCATACGTCAGCCGTCCCCCATTCCGGCGGCGTACCTCCTGGATCGCCCAGGCAATCCCCAATACCAAAATAACGATGCTAAACAGCCCACCGATCGACCGCACGTTTGCAGCCGGCAGGCTTCCATGGAAGGCGACATTATTCAGCCAGCCGATAACCTTAAAGGTTACCAGCCCCCATAAGCCACTGATGATGCCTGTCCCTAAACCGTACCTGACAAATGATTTCATGCAGCGAATGTCCATTCTCCGGGGCCAAAAATCAAAAAATGAGGGGTGGAAAAAGGATGGATTTATCCTGCAACCGGCCATTTTGGCGCGAATTGAGCATACTTCGCCCGCGCCTCATTCCGGTTACTGACAGATAGTTTACCGTAAATATTATTCAAATGCGTCTTCACCGTACTCACTTCAATAAATTGTGCCGCTGATATTTCCTTGTTCGTCTTTCCCTCCGCCACCAGTTTCAAAATCTGCCACTCCTTTGCCGAGAGGAGCATGATCGCGTCCGGCCCGTCCGGTATCGGCGCCGGGTCAGGCGTCAAATCCGGAGCCCCCATCTGATGCTCTTCCGCCAGGGACCTCTCCCCAATCTCTTTTCCCTGGCGGTTAATCGCCACCTTACGCTTATTCCACAACAGCCCGACCGCAAAAAAAAACACCGCCACCAGGCATAAGTACAGGTCCAACCCCATGTATCGGTAGATGACCAATGTGTTGATCATTCCGAACAATAGGATCACGCCGGCAGTCACCAACCCGACCCGCACGGCCACCCCACAGGGCTGCCGCACCTCCCAAAAACGATATGAATCGGAACCCCGCATCAGGTCTTCAATGTCGGTGGTCTCCTGTTCGCGTCCGTCGCCAGTTGCGCTTCCAACTCTGCCGGCATCCCTTCAATATGTTCTCCCTTTGGCAGCATCAAATCAAATTTTATCCGTTGAAAATAAGCAAATTATCAGTTCCCTCCAAACCACTGCATGGCAGCCGGGCCACAAGTCCGCGCAGCAATTTTCTTACCTTGACATCATGAACCGCCAACACCATTGGAACTCGATATACAAGACAAAAACCTCCGAACAACTCAGTTGGACCCAAGAAGTACCCGCCACCTCCCTCGATTTTGTCCACAGTTCCTGTTCTGCTCGATTAAACGAGCCTGACACCCGGCCGCTATTCCAATGCCGCCAGCCCCGCATCCCAGCGAAAAAGTCCAGCCCCAACAGCAGCGGCGATAATCAGCTCAAACGCGGCTTTCTCATTCCCGGCTTGCTTCACAACGTTGGCAACCTGGTCCTCGGTAACCTTATAAGCAGCTTGGCCGATCTGGGTAGCAAGCTCATCATAGGGAGCATCTATCGCGGCTCCCCCCGCTGCGCGCTTCGCCATACGCTGCCGCAGTCCGGGATAGGTCACACCCGGCCCCTCCAAAACATGCCGCCGCAGGTCTGCCGCAAGGGCCATGTGATCCGGGTGTGGCGGCGTCTTAGCCTTCCCGAAGGCGTACCCTTGCGCAAGGAGCCGCTTCGCCGACTTTTCCTGCTCCTTATTATTAAGCAACGCAAAATTGAATGTATCCGCACAACGAACGGTAATGCTAAAAAGGGTCAACACCGCCAACGCATCCATGGTCTCCTCCCGGCCGAGGCCTGCAGCCAGGACCATTTCCAGATCGCTTGCAGATACCTTACCTGGTCGACGCTCCAACTTTTCCAGAAACCCGAGAACAGCCTTTAGCTTATCAGATATGGGAGCCTGCATATAATCAGTAAGCGCCGTCTGCACGACCGCTTTGGCAAATACCCGGGACGCAATCGCACTATGCGCCCCGACGCAAAAAGCACAAGCATTCCATTTTGCCGTCATCGCAGCCATCAGTTCCCTATCCCCTACCGACCATTTGCTTTCGCCACGCATCGCCGGGTGTGTCCATGCTGTAATCGGATCCCCATAAAAATCCCTATGGTACATTACGATCCGCGCCGCGTCCGGCAGGCGCATCCCCGATACAAACGAAATGAAATTAAACAACAAGCGAGTGGACAATGTATCGCCCCGATCGACTTCATGTAGTCTCATTTTGACCGTTTTTTAATTGATAAATTTGCAGACCATCTTCTGGATGCCACATTAGATATGGCACGATACCTAAGATATTACTATTTTATCACATCCGCTGACCATCCATACCTAAATCATAGACGCAAAAAACGAGAAAATGCCTTCTATATAGCATACGCCTGTCGGGGACATCGAACACTTTAGAAGGCATCTTTGTGGCACGTAAATTTCGAAATTTCAAATATTGGCATTTTTTTACTATTGAATACCCGGCAACTTAAATGCGGTTTACCTATAGCAGACTTTCAACAAATTTTGAAAGGTGTTCGAACCAGTTCTCCGACAGGATGCACAGCTTTCGAGGTGCGAAAAATTGAAGGCCATCTCTACATGGGATGGTCCTTTGCTATTGTACCCTCCCGATTTTAATCATCAACCTTCCACGATGGATTATAACCAATTTCCCAAAGGTGTCCGTCCACATCCTGAAAATAACCGTGATAACCGCCCCAAAACGCCTGCTGCGCCGCCTTAGTTATATTTGCACCTGCTCTTTTTGCTTGCTCCATAATAGTGTCAACCTCGTTCTCACTGTTGACAAAATATCCTATGGAGAATTCCGTCGAACTTTGTGCCTGCAATGCAACCTGGCTATCCCACGCCAGATTTTTTCTTTCGTAGAGACACAACATTCTTCCCTTATCCAGCTGAAACATTACCACCGCACCGTTTTCGTATTCGGTACCGACAATGCCTTTTGTTTCCCAACCCATTCCATCTCGATAGAATTGCATGGATTTTTTCAAATCATTGACTCCAAGTGTCAGGAGATTCATGCGTTGGTTCATTTCTATACAACTTTAGGTTAGATAATTAGATTTCCGCAGTAAAAAAGCCATCGCCACTTTCGGCCAAGTTGACATCAACCAATGGCCTCGACCCATCGACGACACTCAGCGTCGAAGGTGGAAGGCGCATAACTCGTTCTACCGACAATCGATCTGGCCTTTTGCTCAAATGGGGCTCGCGGAAGATGGTTTGCTGTGTTGACATAGAATCAGTCACTCAAATCCTGTGCCGATGAAGTATGATAAATACTTTCCATTTTGGCGCCCAGGGATGGTTGGGGCGCCCGAGGTAGATATGTAGGTCCCTTGGACCGATATCACGGGCGGCAGGCGCAGCTATCCCCCATTTCGTTTCGGCATCGATTTTGATGAATTTTGTTACTATGGAAAACAAGCAATTCAATACAAACACGACCTCCAGATCGTCAAAGGCGACGCAATCCTCTAATAAAACCAAGATGGCGATTTCGGCCTTGCTTGAGTCCTACCGTATTGGCTTTCTCCATCTTGACCAGAAACAACTGGCAGCCATCTGGAACAGTCATCATGTCCCCATGATCTATGTTGCACAGGAAAAGGAAGAGCCGATTCAGGGTTGGACCTCCATTCAGCAATATTTTGCAGCCCTTCCCGAACACCTCGACGAGGTGTTGGCAAAGCAACTGGAGAATGTCCAGATCGACATCCTCGGAAATACCGCCGTTGCCTTTTTTATTTCCCGATCCAGGGTCAAACTCAAGGGGCGTGCTACGATATACGAGCCGACCGCCCGGGTCACTATGATCTTCCGACGAACCGAGGCAGGCTGGCGGACGATCCACTATCATGAGTCCGCTCTTTCGGCTCAATCCGCGCAGGTAAAATCGACAGCAGAATAAAGACCCTCGCCATCACGCAATGACCTCCTGGGGAGTTCGAACACTTTTCCCGACCTCCGCGTGGCACATGAATTTGCAAACCCGGCAGTTTCGAACCAGTTCCCCTACGCGGTAAAAAAAACGGCTTGAAGATCAAGCCGTTTTGCGCTGGTGGGTAGAGGATCAGTTCCGCATCCCCGAGGAGCTGCGGCATCGTAGGGGCAAGGAATGACGCTCCGAGCGGGCAATACTATGATCTAATCAAAAAAATTATTTCCAAACCACTCAGCGTACGCCGGGTGGTTTTTTGTTTTATACGGATTTACGATAATTGGTAGTCCGACGGTCTCCAAAGCCGTCGGTGCAGGTTCGAATCCTGCAGCCCGTGCTCATTGCAGACCGGTGTGACTTCACTGGACGGGGAACTCAGCCAGTATAAGAAGATCGTCGCTGAGCAGACCCTTAGATGGGAAAAGCCGGGCGCGATGCCCGGCTTTTGAGGTCTCCTCATTTAAGACCGAACGGTGCAAGCGCGCCTATTTGCTTTTCGATGCATGGTGTTTTGCATCTTCCTTTTGGTGTTCGTGGGCCAGCAAAGAATGGCCATGAGCGGTAACCGTACTTTCAGCGGCTCTGTCATGGGCGCCGGCCTCATGATGGCGGGCGGCCTCCAGATGGTGCTTTGCCGCCAACTGATGGTGTTCCGCAGCCTTCTTGTGATTTTCAACGCCCTTCTGATTTTCGATGAGAGAGTTATCGGCTTTGTCTGTTTTCGCCGAAATGGCGGCCTTGGCCGAAGATTCCGTATTTAACATTGTTTGCGATTTATCTCGCGAATACATTTTCACGAATGGTAAAGATGAGCCAAATCATCGAGGGATTTGTTACACAAAACCTTCCTCTCGTTGCACCATTCACATATCCCGGCTTACGCGCGCACGTCGTTTGTCCCTGATATAAGGTTGGCGGTATTGAGAGAGGAAGACTTTTTTGGAGTCGTGATAGCTGCTGACGGCTCCGATGATTTTCAGGAACCTGATATAGCACCAGGCCAGGTCCAGTTGATAATTTAAGAAACCGCTGCGGGCGCTTGACGGAAAAAGATGATGATTATTGTGCCATTCACCGGCAACATATCCCGGCCACCATTGATTGATAGAAAGATCCTCTTTGTTAAAGTCGATGCCTTCCTTGTGCTTGTCCTTTCCCTTGCCGTGGCCTTCATAATTGAAGGTGCGGACTCCTATGGCCCAGAAGCCGGCAGCCCCGAATAAAGCAAAGACGGTCGCCATCCCCCCGATCAGATAAAGGGTCGCGCCCCAAAATATCCAATTGAGTAACCATCCACCCAAAGACCAATATGGCCTCGCCACAGATCCCCATTTTTGATATTGCGGGTACGTATTTGGCCGGATGCCGGTGTGTCCCAACATCCGCACGACACGTGCATATTCTTCTGCGGTGAGATGATCAGAGATGGGCTGATGGTTGGCATCTGCGAGGAAACAATACAAAAAACCGGCCCCTGCATTATATGGGTCTCCAGGTTGGTCCGGCCTGGCATGATGGACGTGATGGGAAATGACATAAATCTCCTCCGGGATCATATTGATGGTCAGGTTTCGGGTGACAAACCGCCAGAATTTGTTCCTGAAGGTAAACGCGCTGTGTGTACAATACCGATGATACCAGATAGTGCCGTGCGTTCCCATGATCACCATGCTGTAAACAAAAGCGACGCCAAGCAGGTAAAAGTTGAAGTAATGCAGAAAAAAGATACCCAGGCAAGGGATCAGCAGAAATACCCTTGTCCAGTTGGAAAAAGCCAGCCAGTTCTTTTTAGTCCTGAAAATGTTCAGCCGAAACCAGAATTCTTTCAATAGCTGGCGGGAAGAGGGAATAACGAGGCGTCCTTCCGGATCCTTCCATCCGTATGAAGGAGCCTGCAATACATAATCCATCAGGTTCCCTTTTTTTACATTATTGAAGACCGTATCGGCCAATTGCAGATGTTGATCCTCAAAGTTAGCCGGCCGGAGGGCACCATAGTACTACATCATTTTGAGCAAACGTTATAAAATTCACACTTTTTTTGAAACACACGGGATAGACGCCACTCAAGATGGGCTTCCCTGCCTGTTCCCCAATTTTCTCATCAGCCGGATATGCGAATAAAGTGCCTGGCATGCAGTGGGGTAATAGTTATACGAAAGGCCGAAAAGTTCGCATTGTTCCCGTACTATTTTGCTCAGGGCTACATAGTGGATATGACTGACCTGCGGAAAGAGGTGATGCTCTACCTGGAAATTCAGGCCGCCTGCCAGCCAGGAGATTATCTTGTTCCGGGGCGCGAAGTCCGCGGTGGTCCTTATTTCATGGATGGCCCATTCCGAGCTTATGACCTTGTGCTTTGCGTCGGCGACATCGAAGGCAGCCTTTTCGACCACATGCGCCAGTTGAAATACCACGGATAATGTGAGTCCCATCGTAAAATGGATAACCAGGAAGCCGATCAACCAGCGTTGCCAACCCAATAGATATATCGGAAGCAGCACATAGAAGAAAGCATACAGCGATTTACTGGCCCAAAACAGCAGGTGCTGTTTAACATCTATTCCCTTGATCGGAGTATTGTGTACCTTCTTTCGGAAATACCTGGCAAAATCGGTTCCCGCGACCCAGGACAGGGTACTCAGTCCATAGAGCACAAACATATAAAGGAACTGGAACCGGTGGATCGGTCTCCATTTTTGCGTAGTGCATTGCCTTAACAACGGTCCATTGGCAATGTCATCGTCAATCCTGTCGATGTTGGTATAGGTATGATGAATGACGTTATGTTTAATCTTCCAAATAAAGGCGTTACTGCCCAGCGCATTCATCGACAATCCCATCATATTGTTTACCCATTTCTTTCCCGAGAAGCTGTTGTGGCACGCGTCGTGCATGATATTGAAAGCAATGCATACCAGCGTCAATCCAAAGAGAACAGACGTCAGGATGCCTATCCAGCCGCTATAATGCCCCAAAAGGAGAAATAAATAAAAGCCGAGAGCGGCCGGAACGAGTATCCATGCCTTTAAATACAGCTTCCAGTTGCCTGTCCGCTTCAAATTTTGCGTTTTGAAATAGGAATCTACCGACCTTTTGACAGACTGAAAGAATATATTATTACTGTTGTCGAAAGTTATTTTAGACATAGCCGGGGTTTGGAACAGGGAAAGGGCGCGGATACAGATCCGGCCCGTCCTCGAATATACTGTGAAAAACCTTAACGAAGATATGTCTTTGGAGGTCGAAATGTGTTACACAAAAGTTCTCAGGAATTACATAATTCCTTCACTGACCATCCCGGCTTTGCCTTGGGCGAGTCAACCAGAGTACATAATTCACACATATTCAAGGGAAATTTCATTCGCCACTCCCAAAAATTGCGGCCATTGGACCTGACGGCATTTAAAAATTCGGTATCTTTATCGACATCCCTTCAGCAGATGATTGCAAGCCCTGCCATCATTTAAGACTTATCTCCTTGAAACTTTATATCAAAAATATGGTATGTATCCGCTGCAAAATGGTGGTTAAGGACGAGTTGACAAAACTCGGCCTGCGCTTCGGCGTTGTTGAATTAGGCGAGGCGGATCTCCTTGAAAGCATTACCCCGGATCAGCGCGAGCAGTTGCGGGCAGCCCTGCTGAGATCCGGGCTCGAATTGATGGACGATAAAAAGAGCGTATTGATCCAGAAAATCAAAACGATCATCATCGAGCTGGTGCATTATTCCGAGGAACCTTTGGCCACCAATCTGTCGGTATATTTAGCCGAAAAGCTAGACCATGATTACACCTATCTGGCCAATCTTTTTTCGGAAGTGCAGGGCACGACCATCGAGAAATTCTTTATATCCCATAAAATCGAGCGCGTAAAGGAGCTGCTTGTCTATAACGAGCTTACCCTAACCGAGATCGCGCACAAGATGCACTACAGCAGTGTAGCCCATCTGTGCACACAGTTCAAGAAGGTAACGGGTCTGACGCCTTCTCATTTCAAGTCACTGAAGGATAGGAGGCGCTCGATGCTGGAGGACCTGTAAACAATATCCTGATCGTTATCTCCCGTCGAATGAGAGTGTGAAACAGCTGCCTGCGCCTTCCCGGGAAGTAACGTCCAGTCCGGCATGATTTGCCCGGAGAATAGCCAATGACGCAGACAATCCTATTCCCATTCCGCCGGGCTTATCGGAGAAATAAGGCTCGAATATCCGCTGCAGGTTTTCCTCACTGATGCCTATCCCGTTATCGTGAATTTCGACGAAGCTCAGCTCGTCGGTCGATCTCGTAACGAGTCTTAATTCGCCCGTCTTCGGGGACATGGCGTCGATCGCATTTATCACGATATTGGTTATGGCGATCTTCACTTTCTCTGCATCCATAAAAACCCTTTGATCGGCGGCAGAATACTCCCTGGCAACCGAGATGCTTTTGAGCAAAAGCCGGTCACTGACGATCTCCAATACATCTTCGAGCATTTGGCGTATTGAATAAATTTCACAGTGGGTCTCTTCCGACGGATCAAGGGTCAAGAGACGGCTTATCAGGTCATTAATGCGTCCGGATCCTCTCCCAATAATGCTGAAGTATTGCCTTTGTTCTTCTTCAATATTCATCGTGTGCAGCATTTCCAGCGCCAGGTTGATATTGCACAGCGGATTCCTGATCTCGTGGGCAAGGGCGGAAACAAATCCTGCGGGATTATAACGCGTTCTTTCGAGGGCCGAAAACGACGCAGAGGTGATCGCAGACCGCGTATTAGGATGTAGCATTGACCTATGCATTCGTTGGATGATAGCATTTGGTTTCATAATCTGCTGATTTTAGGTTGATAGGTTGATGAGCATACAGGCCAAAGGTGAATACTCTTTAGTAAACGGCAGTTACAGAAGTCCTTAAATGCATTACATCTTTCACACTACGGGAATGATGTAACCCGCAGCAATAACCTTATAACATTTAAGCCCGTGATTGATCTATCTTGGCAACAAAATCAAAAGCAAAGTCGCGTCAACGGAGTCATTATGAGCAACAAAAGAAATCTACGATTCCTGGAGAGGAAAATGAAACTATTGGGTACGGCGATCTTTTCGAATTACAGCGAGGCGGTCTTCAAATTTCCCAGCTGTCTTGTAAGCAAGATGAAATTCGATACGGCGGGTGACATTTTGTTCTTTATTGAAAACGCATACGAGGATATGAATGGCTTTGATCTCGAATTCCCGGGCCATTTATACTTTTTCAACAAAGCCTTCGACTATTATATCGAGGCCGAAGGGAAGGCAACCATTGTTTTGAAAAAAGATAAGACAGTTGTCAGGTTCCGGATCGCTTATGCTCAATATTTCTATTCTGCAAAAATGCGGAGCAGGGGAGTCATCAGGCTAATCTATACCTTTATGGAGCTTTTGTATCCGCGTAAAATATCGCAGCGGTTGTATGATTATCCTGTTTAGGCAGCAATACAGGTGTTTAAAAAACGCATATCATGATTGAAAAGTCGGAGCTCGAATCCGTGCTGAAGAGCACTTTATCATTAAACGGCTGTAATATCAACGTTAAGATATCAAAGTCAAAGGTAACGCTTGCCGGAAGGGTACATTCTGCGGAACAGAAAATGGAGGCGGAGCGGATAGCCTGGAAGGCGATGGGCGTGTGGACGGTTGGCAATGAATTGCAGATCGGCCCTGATTAAAACCCGCTCACGAGAGCGGGCTTCGTTCTTTAGTATAAAGGGAGTCCTGAGCGACAACCCGCCCTCAGTATTAATGCCGGGCATGGTACGCCTGTTCATGCCCGTTTTCGTCTACATATACCGTCTTGTTCCTGTTCTTCAGGTACAGGTCAACCTGGAAAAGGGGTTGCCCCCCGGTGCGCTCAATTCTCGTATAGCTGTAATTCTTGCCGCCAGGATAATTGCCCTCGGTTCTATTGATCACGGTTGAAGGGACATCATTCCGGTCATACGGGATCCGGGAATCGACATGATGTCCGGTACGATCATAATTGGCAACCATTTCCCCTCGGTCGAACCTACTATGATCGGTGAAATTTGCATGCCATCGACCATTGGCGGAAGTCCATTGCGGATCACGCGCATCCGGATAATCCCTTTGAAATGATTTCTTTACGGCCGCCGGGGCATGTTGATGCCTTTCCTGAGCGACCAATGGGCCGGCGACAACCAGGAGAACTAAGCCCAAAAACATTGTTTTGTTCATAAATTATATTTTACGTAAAGGTGAGTACTATCACCGGGTGGTTTGTTACACAAAGGGCCGGCTTCGTTGCATCATTCACACCCGAAGTGTAAAATCCCGCAAGTTGAACCACATAAGCGCACGAAATCTGTGAATCATGTAATTCCTGATAAACATCGTGTAATAGCCAGGCTGGCGGATATCCTACCTTTGACTCGGCTTTTATTAGGATATTGGATTTTACGGGGGTGGATTTCAATTCAGCCCCCTTTATCTCCGCCGACAGAAAATTGCATTCATTTTATAAAAAATCATTATGAATAAATCGTTATATCTACTCTCAGCGGGGATGCTTTTTTTCTGCACTTCAGCGGTAGCGCAAAAAGCAAACATCGACTCTCTTACGCTGGTTGCGCAAATCAGCCAGGATCAGCTTAAACTCGGTAAGTTGCTGAATATGGTCGATCAAAAAACAAAAAACAAGGAAAATGCCGCTGTCGATGCGCAGCATTCAGCCAGCGAAAACGCAAACGCGGCCGAAAAGCTGAATGCCGATCCCGACAACAAAAAATTGGCCAGTGATGCCAACAATAAGGCGGGCGATGCAAAAAGCAACGCCAGAAAGTCGAGGAGTGAGTCTGGAAAATTGGATGATCTGAACAAACAAATAATGGATCTCAAAACCAAAATAGCGGGCGAACAAGCCAAATTAAGCGCATATACTGCCACGGTGGCGCTTCCTCCAATGCTAATGGCGATGCCGACCCCGGTCGACACCGCTCAGCACCCCTGAACCTTGCGCGCACTCATCACCATCAAATGCGATAATGAAACCTGTTCACAATATCTTACTCAAAACGCCGACGGGCATAGAAGGGCTCGATGAAATAACGGGAGGCGGGTTCCCCCTGGGCCGTCCTGTCTTGATCTGTGGAAGCGCCGGATCCGGCAAAACGATCCTGGCTATTCAATTCCTCATGAAAGGCATCACGGAACACGACGAACCAGGCGTGTTCATGAGCTTTGAAGAATCGGCAGTCGACCTGGCTAAAAATGCAGGATCGCTCGGTTTCGATCTGGAAACTTCCATTGCGCAGAAAAAGCTGAAGATCGACTATGTCAGGCTTGAAAGATCGGAAATTCAGGAAACGGGCGAATATGACCTCGAAGGGCTATTCATCAGGCTAAATCATGCCATCGACTCCATCGGCGCCAAGAGAGTGGTGCTCGACACCATTGAATCGCTGTTTTCCGGGCTGAATAACACGGCAATACTTCGTTCCGAGATCCGAAGGCTTTTTCAATGGTTAAGAGAAAAAGGAGTCACAACCATCATCACCGGCGAACGGGGAGAAACGACCCTGACCCGGCAGGGCCTGGAAGAATATGTTTCCGATTGCGTTATCTTATTGGATTTCCGGGTAATCGAGCAGATCGCTACAAGGCGGTTAAGGATCGTCAAGTACAGGGGGTCGACGCATGGCACGAACGAATATCCCTTTTTAATCGACGAAAATGGCGTTTCCGTTCTTCCCATCACCTCATTGAAACTTACGCATACCACATCCGCGGAAATCATCTCAACGGGGCTTCCGGGTCTTGATGACCTATTCGAAGGAGGCGGATATTACAGAGGGACCTGCACACTTATAACCGGGTCAGCCGGCACGGCAAAAACGATCCTTGCGGCCTATTTCGCACTCGGCAGCTGCAAACGGAAAGAAAAAGTGCTCTATTTTTCTTTCGAAGAATCTCCCGATCAGTTAATCAGGAATATGGCGTCGATCAATCTGGATCTAAAACCGTATATTAAGTCAAAACTCCTTTTCATTCACTCCTCGCGCCCTTCGCTGCATGGCCTCGAAATGCACCTTTTGTCCTTACACAAATATATACAGGAATTCAAGCCGGACACGGTGATAATCGATCCCATCAGCAGTCTCATCACCATCGGAAGCAGGGGTGAGGTCAGCGCAATGCTCGCCAGGTTAATGGATATCCTTAAAATGCACCAGATCAACGCCTTGTTCACTTCGCTGACGCATGAGCGGCCCGCCAACTACAATTCATCGACCGAAGAAGCCATATCCTCCCTCGTTGATACGTGGGTCCAATTGCGAAACAAGGAAAGCAAAAGGGTGCGGGTCCGCAATCTTTATATCGAAAAGTCCCGCGGCATGGGTCACTCCAATGAAATCAAAGACTTTACCGTTACCGATGAAGGCATCAATATCCTGAACGCAAATACTCCGGCCATACAGAGTAAAGACAGCGCCGGGAAAACCGGGGTGCTTTCAGAGAACGGCTCAAACTATAAATCTTAAAGATGGCTGCTAAAGGAATGGAAGAGAATTGGGAACTCTGGTTATATGTCGCAGGACAAACACCAAAATCCATCCTTGCTTTGGAAAATATCAAAAAATACAGCAAGGAGCATCTCAAAGAAAAATATACGATAGAGGTGATCGACCTGCTCAAAAGCCCTCAATTGGCGGAGACCGATGAGATCTTTGCCATCCCGACGCTAGTAAGAAAGCTGCCAAAGCCCTTAAGGAAAATCATCGGGGATCTGTCGAATAAGGAAAAAGTATTGATAGGATTGAACATTCGCCCAATTGTGATAGCTGATGGAAAATAAGTCTAACCTTGACTTCGATATTAGTGGAAAGGTCTCGCTACAATTGTATATTACCGGCATGTCGGAAAATTCACAGCGTGCGATCCGAAATATTACAAGACTATGTGACCGATATCCCAAGGGTCGCGTCGACCTCGAAATAATAGACATTTATAAAAACCCTTCGGTAGCCGAGCACCAGAAGATCATATTCAGCCCTTCGCTGGTCAGGCAATTTCCACTGCCAAGAAGGACATTCATCGGCGATTTGTCGGATGTGGAAAAAGTCATTCCCGGCCTGGGCATCATACTCAAAGAATAGCAAATGGATACAGCAACCCCGGAAGATCTGCTGTCCGAAATCGACGGTCTCAAACTGCGTCTCTCCGAAGCGCAGGAGGCGCTGGATGCCATAAAAACGGGATCTGTCGACGCCTTTGCGATCCGGAAGGACGGCAAGCCAGAGGTATTTACCTTGCAGAGCCTGGATTATGCCTACCGTATCTTAATAGAAAAATTCAGCGAAGGCGCGCTAAATTTAACGCTGGATGGACTGATAATATACAACAACGGTTATTTTTCCAAATTAATAGACACCCCGAATGAAAAAGTAACCGGCTCCTATATTTTTGATCTTATTTCCAGGGACTGCCGGGAAAAGTTCCAGGAGCAATTTGCATTGGCGCTTCATGGCTGCAGCAAGACGGAAACTATTTTATCCGTCAATAATAAAGAGATCCCTGTTTACGTCTCGCTCACCAGTCTCCAACCCCAGCTGGCTACTGTCGGAATGATCGTTACCGATCTTTCGGAAAAAAAACAGAATGAGCATCTCATTATCAATTACCGGAATCACCTGCAGATCCAAAATAAGATATTCAATCTCGCGGAAGAAATCGCGGACATCGGAAGTTATCAGCGGAACCTGGAAACCGGGGAATTAACATACTCCGACAACCTTTTCCGGATGCTGGGCTGCCAGCCGCAGGAGTTTGTGCCCTCGATGGAAAAATATCTCGGTTTCGTGGATCCGGATGACAAAGACCGGCTGCGTCAACCCGTATCAGAGGCGCCCGATAAAACCGCTCCCTTCCAATTAACCTACCGGATCGTCACCAAAGACGGGAAAATAAAACATTTCCGCAATACGGAAAGGGCGATAGATGAACGCGGACGCAAAATGACCATCGGGACCATTCAGGATGTCACCTCCCATGTGGCACACACCGAAACATTACGAAACAAAAATATCGAACTGGAAAATCTGAATAAAAGCCTGGATCAATTCGCGGCGATCGCCTCACATGATCTGCAAGAACCATTGCGAAAGATCCGGACTTTCACATCGTTGCTTAAACAGCGGCTTAAAGAGGCGCCCCCGAACGGCAATACTGAATTGCTCGACAAGATCAAAGGCTCTTCCGAGCGAATGTCCTTACTTATCAGGGACGTTCTCCATTTCTCCAGGGTACTGCATATGGAAGACATGTTCGTCGAGATCGATCTGAACCAGGTGCTAAACAATACTTTGAAAGACTTCGATCTGCTTATCCTTGAAAAAAACGCCTCCGTCAGCATAGACAATCTCCCGGTCATCGAAGCTATTCCCCTGCAGATAAATCAGCTTTTTAATAACCTGTTCGCCAACGCGTTGAAATTCACAAAAAAAGGGATACCTGCTTCTCTCCGTGTTTCATCGAGGATACTCCAACCCGAAGAAACCGGAAACGAATTCAATTCCAGGTTCAACTTAAACAGGGCCCTTTGCTATTCCGAGATACGATTTGCCGATAACGGCATCGGTTTCGAGCAGCAATTTGCAGAACAGATATTCTCCATTTTTGAACGATTGAATAACCGCGAGCAATATTCCGGCACCGGGATAGGCCTGGCCTTATGCCAAAAGATCGTGGAGCACCACCAGGGAGCCATACGGGCCGAAGGCAGAGTAAATGAAGGGGCGGTGTTCTATGTCCTGCTTCCTTTAACGCAAGCCGCTCAAATAAACCAAATTAAAAGGAAAAATATAACCGTATGACGGAGAATATCACAATTTTCATTGCCGATGACGATGAGGATGACAAACAGCTATTTATCGACTCGGCAAGAGAAGTAAATGAGCGGATCCACTTTGTCACTGCAAGCGACGGGCAAGAGGCATTGAGGCTACTGAAGGAAGAACAAAATGTTCGCCCCGATTACATTTTTTTGGATCTGAGGATGCCCCGGTTCAGCGGAAAACAATGCCTGGAAGAGATCAGAAAAGATAAACGCCTGCATGACATCCCCGTCTTCATATACACTACTTCGACAGACGAACGAGATTCGGCAGAGCTAAGGCAACTGGGGGCGGTGCATTTCATAAGCAAGCCTGCCGATTCGGGGGACGTGTATTATATATTGTCGGTAGTGCTGGAAACAAAATGGGACCTTTCGTATGAAACTTAACATCAAGAACATGGTCTGCCTGCGGTGCAAGATGCTCGTGAAAGAAGAATTATCAAAACTGGGGCTCCATTATACTTCGGTGGATCTGGGAGAGGCGGAAGTCCTGGAAATTCCTTCTACTGCCCAGTTGGATCAATTGAGGGTTGCGCTGTTGAAATCGGGTCTCGAGTTAATGGATGATAAAAAAACGGTGTTAATTCAAAAGATAAAAAATGTCATTGTCGAATTGATCCATTATTCGGAAGAACCGCTGGTCATCAATCTCTCTGGTTTTTTAAGCAACCAATTAAACTGCGATTATACCTACCTCTCCAAAGTTTTTTCGGACGTACAAGGTTTTACGATCGAACGATTCTTTATCACGAACAAAATCGAGCGGGTAAAAGAATTGCTCATATATGGCGAACTCAATCTTACCGAAATCGCATACCGGATGCATTACAGCAGCGTGGCCCATCTCTCCACCCAATTCAAGAAAGTGACCGGCTTCACGCCGTCTCATTTCAAACGACTGAAAGAGAAAAGGGTCCCTATAACGGAAAACAGGTAAGTGCAACATGTTGGCCTCTTCCCCGGGAATAATTACCCCATAAAACTCCAATAGCTGTGCACATCCTCGAGATGGATGTTGGTATTTGGCCAGTGGTCCATATCGAAGCCGGGGGCTTGCCGCAGGGCTTTTTTTTCCTGGTTGAATATGAATAATTTGTTTTCGGCATCAACCCGCAGCAGGCTGAACGGGATGGCAAAATATTTTATACCTATGCCGAGAAAGCCACCGAACTCGATTATAAAGTAGTCGATTTTACCTGTCACGACATCGATCATGATGTCCTTAATCTCACCCATATGCTCACCGGCCTCATTATGAACCTTGTCCCCGATGATGGATAGGGCGGTCAGGTATTTTAAGGGAGAATTGGGATACAATGCGCCGTGGTTTACGCCCGTCAGATCGTCGTCGGTTAAGTTACCGGCTACGGGAACGGCATCGGCCTTTTCATTCGTCTGCTCCTGCTTTTCCATTTCGTATAATTTTAAAAGATAACATAATTCACACATTATCCGACCGGTTTCCCGGTCGTGCGATCAAGTCCAATTCTCCCCCAGCACAAAAGCAACCATATAATAGACATCTTCCGGTAAGACGGGCTTGCTCATAAAGTGTACCGCGCCTAATTTCTTAAGCGATTCCGACTCCCTTACATCTCTCGATGTCGTATACACGATCACCGGTACCGAAGCCAGCCGGGGGTCCTTCTTTATTTCTTCGAGGCATTCCTGGCCGCTAAGACCCGGCATCCTAAGGTCCAGGAAAATAAAGTCGGGCGCGGGCTTAGCCGCATCGCCCAGATATTGCAGCGCTTCCTGTCCATCGACCGCGGCGATACACTCGATCGTCTTATCGACCTCGCCGACTGCTTCGAAAAAAAGTTTCCTGTCATCTTCATCATCATCCACCAGTAATATAGTCATAGTCGTGCGATTGATTTATAAAAAAGGAATTATTGATCAAAAGGAAGAATGACATGAAACTGCGTTCCTCCGCCTTCAGCAGAAGTCATATATATTTCCCCCCCATGGCCCAATACGATCTTTTTACATAACGCCAGCCCGATACCCGTACCTTCGAAACGCTCTTTGGCATTCAGCCGCCGGAATATCAGGAAAACCTGCTCCGCAAACTTCTTGTCGATCCCGATCCCGTTATCCTGAAAAATAATTTCGCAATAAGAAGTATTGCCATTCGAGGCGAGATGCTCCGGTACCTCTCCTGCCGCTAAAAGCCTGTAGGAAATACGAATCACGGGCGATACGCCCGGTTTTGAAAATTTGAGCGCGTTGCCGGTCAAATTGTAAAAAAGCTGGTTCATCTGAAGGGGTACCGCCCGGATGGCCGGAAGCCTGTCATGCTTTATTACCGCTTTTTTCTCTTCGATCTGCAAGTCAAAATCACCTATCACATTTTGCAGGATACCGTTGAGATCCACCCGTTCGAAGACACTGGCCTCCAGCACCTTTGAAAAATTGAGCACGTCCTGGATCAACCCGGACATCCGGTCTGCGGCCACGCTGATCTTGCCGATCAGTTCCTTTGCTTCGGGTCCAATATCTTCACTATGACGTTGATGCAGGAGGGCGGAAAAGGTCCGTATTTTTCGCAAGGGCTCCTGCAAATCGTGCGAAGCGATCGTGGCAAATTGCTCCAGGCTGTCATTTGACCGTTTGAGCGAGGCATTGGCCTCATTAAGGGAAATAGTTCGCTCGGCCACTTTATTTTCCAGTTCGCGGGAAAACGTAATCAGGTCGGCCTCCCTGTTCCTGGCGTCCGTCACATCTTCAATGGCCACTAAAATCAATAATTCGGCACTTTCGGCCGCGGGTATCCTGCAGGCATTCAGCAACAGCGTCCTTTCTCCAATATCTTCAAATCTGTGTTTTATTTCCACATCTGCGACCCGGCCATCCGCCATCAAACTTTTTTCGAAGGCCGATCGAAGCGAAGGGATATCCCACTGCCCGTTTCCGAGCTGATAGAAATATTTCTCCTCCGTCTCTTCTTCCGAGGTCATGAACTTCCTATAATAGGCCCGGTTAGCCGTTTTCACCTTCATATGCTTGTCCAGGATAATGAGGGGTTCCCGGACCGTAGCCACGATAGATTCCGAATACAGCCGGGCCGCATTCAATTGACCATTCCGGTCGAAAAGCTCCTGGTTCAGCGTCGTAAGCTCTTCATTGGTGCTTTGGATCTCTTCCTTCGACGTCTCCAGCTCTTCATTCAGGCTTTGCAGCTCTTCGCTGCCCGACAGCAGTTCTTCGTTGGCGCTTTGTAATTCTTCGTTGACCGCCTCCTGGTCTTCCGTGATGCTTCTCATATCCTCGCGCAGCTGCGCCAGCTCTTTTTCCAATTGCCGGGCACGCCGGCTTTCCGGGCTGTCTATATCGCCCGGATCGGTAGCCGTTCCACCGGGTCCTTCTCCTTTTTGGCCGCCGGCCATAGTATCCCGGAAAAGGACCAGATAGTATCGCTCCGCCGTATCCAACAAGGGGATGACCTCGATCGTCGCCAGTTGACGTTTCTCCCGTGACAGCAGGGGAATACCTTCTTTCACTACCGGTTGATTATCCGTTTTTGCCTTATGAAAGGCGTTCCGGAGCTCGAAGGCCAATCCCTGTCTTACCATTTTCAAGACATTCAGGCTCGGTTTGCCTGGAGATGGTTCCAGCCAGTCACCTGTCTGTCCCCGGATCTGCACGATCTCCATTTCTTCGTTCACCACTACTCCCGGCGGGGAATACCTGGCTATAACCATCTCATCCGCGCTTCGTTGAAAGTCATTTCGCCCAGGTTCCTTTTTAACCGCATATCCGTTATCGTTGGGTTTGCCTTCCATCTTGTCGGATGAAAGGTGTAACAGTTTTCCGGGCACGTTCCTTCGGACATATATCTTTTCAGTCTTGCCGTAAGGAGTGAACAGATCCGCTGCAGGAGCCGTCGTCTCGGAATGACCCAGCAACAGGTAGCCATTCTCATTCAGCGCGTAATGAAAGGTCGACAGCGCCCTCTTTTGCAAAAATGTCTCCATATAGATCAGGACATTCCGACAACTGACCAGGCTCATTTTCGCAAATGGCGGGTCCTTCAAAAAATTATGACAGGCAAAGACACACATATCCCTGATCGGCTTATTAATATGATAGCTGCCATTTACTTTCGTAAAATATCTTTCCAGCCGGTCGGCATTTACTCCCCCCATATCCTTCTTTGCATAGATACCGCTTCGGGCCTTTGCCACCGACTTTTCCGAGATATCCGTTGCAAAGATCTGGATCTTATAGTCCGCCACCTTTTCCCCTAAATATTCGCTCAGGCATATGGCCATCGAGTATGGCTCTTCCCCCGTCGAGCAACCGGCGACCCAAATACGCAAAGGGTTGAGGTCGTCTTTATCTTTCAACAGGCTGGGAAATACCGATTCGCATACCATTTCAAAAGTCCTCGGGTCGCGGAAAAATCCTGTCACCGGGATCAGCAGATCCTGGTAAAGCAGGTCCTGTTCCTCCATATTTTCCCTGCAATAAGCCAGGTAATCGGTAATGTTCTCCATCTTATTCAAACCCATCCGGCGGATGATCCTCCTGCGGACGGTCGTCTGTTTATAATAGGTAAAATCGGTCCCTTTCCGGATACGCAACAAGGTAATCAACTGCCGGAACGCCTCTTCTTTAGCCGACTTAATATTTTCTTTGTCCCCACCGAGGCCATTCCTCAGGGTTTCCACCAGCTTCGACACCTGCAAAGGAATTTCTTCGGGCTTCAGGATAAAATCCACCACCTCCGCGTCGATCGCGCTTTGCGGCATGCTATCGAATGCGGCCGATCGCTGTTCCTGCGCAAACGTAAAACCGCCATGATCCTTGATCGCCTTCAATCCCAGCGTCCCGTCCGTCGCCGTTCCCGACAAGACCACCCCGATCGCATGGCTTTGGTGAACCTCGGACAACGACGTAAAAAAAACATCGATGGGCATATTCTTTTCATGCTTAGGTCTGCGCGAACTCAATTCCAGGCGACCGTCATTGGCCGTCAGCAATTTGTTCGAGGGGATCACATAGATATGATCCGGCTCGACCCTGACATTATTGGTGATCTCCTGTACCGGGACGCGCGTGACCTTTTGCAATATCTCCACCAGCATGCTCTCATGCGTCGGCTCGAGGTGCTGCACCAAAATATAGGCGACCCCCGATTTTTCCGGGATGACCCTGATCAGTCTCTTAAATGCCTCGAGGCCTCCCGCAGATGCTCCCACGCCGACCACCGGGAAAAGATTGTCGGAACGTTCCTTGATTTTATTTTTGTTTTGCGATTCAGCCATGCTTTTCGGAGCTTATTTGCCGGAATTTACTATTGAAAAACCACTCTAAGTTACATGTTTATTGCTCAATGCGGTGCGCCATAAGAAATCGAAATATTCTACAATTCGGTAAAAACGTTATATCATTCACACTCTTTGGCTCTTTACTGAAGTTAAAGTTTCGTTTACGGTGAAAACAATTGTTCAGACTGATTTGTAAGCTTATATTTAAATATACCGAAACAATTGACGCATGATTCGACATATAAGGATCCTTCTGGCAGACGATGATGCGGATGATCGGTTCTTCTTCCGGGCTGCGCTTTCCAATTCGGCGATCAACGCGGAGCTAACGACGGTAGAAGACGGGCAGCAGCTGATCGATTTTCTGGCAACGGCGCTGAACGCTTCTGCACCGGACGTCATATTCCTTGATATAAATATGCCGGGCATCGACGGCAAAGCCTGTCTACGGGAGATCCGTCACCAGGGGCAATTTGCGGATACGCCTGTTATAGTGCTGTCGACATCCACTCGCGTCAAAGACATCGACGAAACGTATAGGGATGGCGCCAATATGTATATTTCCAAAACTTCGTTTTACCTGGACAGCATAAGATGGATAGAGAAGTTGTTTCCTTCCGATTGGCGAGAGGGCCTGCGGCATCCTACCAGGGAGAAATTTGCTTTCACCTAAAACTGTAAACCGGCTAAATTTATTATTCATTTAACTGTAATGCAAAAACGTCTGAAAATCGGAGATCATGTAAGCTGGAATTCTGAAGCCGGCCGGGTGACAGGTACAATTGTCAAAATACATGCCCATATTGCCGCTCATAAAGGAGGAGCTCTTACCCGAATAAAATAGGACATGCCGTGTTCACTAACTTCAGCACCGCGGAAAGAGCAGTCCGATACCCCGGTTATCGCCATTCCGCAGGTCTGGCACGTTGCTGGCATTTTATAACCGTTCCCTTCTTCCTGGTCATCAAACAAACCTATAAAGATGTTGTCGACGAATGCTTCCCTGCCAAATGAAAATTCTGAGGCGCCCGGCGCTCCGGGGTTAAAAGCCCACCGGACATCCCGTGAAATGCATCATTTGTTTTAACCCACATCGCCGTGTTGGCGTAAAGTGAGCCAACTGTGCGGCTATCTCAAGCTCCTTTTACTCCGGCGCAGACATTGGTTTCGCCGGCTGTGTCGCCAATGCGGGCGTCCGGAAAGGAAGTACCAATTGAGGACAGATTTTCTTCTATTGTTCAATCCATCTTCAAACTTTCGACAGGATTCGCCGTTGCAGCCCTGATGGTCTGGATACTGACGGTCAGCACGGCGATCAACAGGGCGATCAAACCGGCGACAATAAAAATCCACCAGGAGATATTCATCCGGTAGGCAAAGCCCTGCAGCCATTTATGCATGGCCAGCCAGGCCAGGGGGCAGGCAATGAGGATAGCCGCCAATACCAGTTTGATAAAATCCCTGGACAGCATGTTTATGATGGTGGGTATTCCCGCCCCCAGCACTTTCCGGATGCCGATCTCCCTGGTCCGCTGCTCGGCGGCATAGGCCACCAGTCCGAAAAGACCCAGGCAAGCGATGAGAATGGCGAGCGAGCTAAACGAAATAAAGATCCTGCCGATCCGTTGCTCCGCACGATAAAGACCGTCGAAATCTTCTTCCATAAAGGAATAGGCAAACCCGCGATTGGGCGACACGGTCTTCCATTTCTCACTGACCTGCGCCAACATGGCCGGGATATCGGCTCCCGCATGGATGCGAATGCTGAGTGCGCCCGGATCCGGCTGCAGTTGGAGGATCAGCGGTGTCACATTTTGACGGAGGGACTGGAAATTAAAATCCCTGATCACCCCGATAATATGGTAGGTGTTGATCTTCTTCAGGAAATTATCAGCCGGGGCATACAGCAAATGGTTTAAGGGATCGTCATAGCTCAACATCTTTGCCGCGGCCTCGTTGATGATGACCGCACTGGAGTCCGTCGGCATTTGCCGGGAGAAATTCCTTCCCGATTTCAGCCGCATGCCCAGCGTGTTCAGGTAGTCTTCATCGACACTCCAACGCTGTGAGTGGACCGCCCGTTTCTGATCGAGCGTCCTGTCTTCGAACAGGGAGGTCCAGTCACCATAATTAGCAGTCGGCAATGCGCTGGTCAGGGTGGCATTGTCCACGCCGGACAGCTGTTTGATCTCCTGTTTGAAGGAGGTGGCCCGGTTGCCCAGGTACCCCGTGTTGTGTACGATAAGCACGTGGTCCCGGTTGAACCCGATATCCCGGGACTGGATGTATTTGAGCTGTTGGTAAACTACCAGGGTGCTGGTGATCAGGAACAGGGAAATGGCAAATTGAAATACTACCAGGAAGCTGCGCAGGCGTCCGCCTTTAAAGCCTGTCGACAGCTTTCCCTTCAGCACATGTATCGGCTGAAAGGACGAAAGAAAGAAGGCGGGGTATGAGCCGGCCAGGCAACCGATGATCAGGACAAACACCAGCAATACGGGGAGCAGCTGCCCCAAAAGGTGATCGCTAACCGTCAATTCTTTCCCGGAAAGGGTATTGAAGAGCGGCAGGAGGCCCCAGGCCAGGAACACCGCCAGCGCAGCGCCGGCCAATGTGACGATGACGGATTCGGTCAGGAACTGGGCTACCAGGTATTTTCGCAGCGAGCCCAGCACCTTCCTGATGCCGACCTCGCGGGCCCGGTTAGCTGATCGCGCAGTGGACAGGTTCATGAAATTGATACAGGCGATCAGCAGGATGAATAACGCGATAGCTGAGAAGATGTAGACATAATCTATGTTGCCGTTCGCAGCCAGGTCATCGACGCAATTGGACCGGAGATGGATGCTGGTCAATGGAAAGAGGCCAAACCGGTAATAGTTCCCGGCCTGTTCGAAAGCGTCGAAAGATAAGTGCAACGCGCTTTGAAGCTGCGGACCCATGTGTCTGCGAATGAAGGCGGTAAATTTTGCGTCCAGCCTCGCGGGATCGGCGCCTTTTTTCAACAGGACATAGGTAATGAAATTATTGCTCAGCCAGGCATCTTCACGGCTATAGGACAGGGTTGACAACGAGAAGAAAAAATTGAATTGGAAGTGGGATTCAGCAGGCAGGTCTCTGATCACGCCGGTGATCTTATAGGCATCCGTGTCATCGATCAGGATGGTTTGTCCGACCACATTGGTCCGGTCAAAATATTTCTTTGCTGTCTGTTCCGTGATCACCACGGAATGAGGATCTCTCAAAGCGGTGGCCGGTTCGCCTTCGATCATAGGCAGGGTAAACACCGCGAAAAGGCTGGAATCTGCGAAGACGGCATGATCTTCCTGGATATACTGATTGCCTTTCCTCACCTGGATCCCGCCGGATTTGATGAGCCGGACGACCTGTTCGATCTCGGGGAAATCGTTTTTCAGGGCGGGCGCGGCCGGCGCCGGCGAGGCGGCGTAGGTGTTTTCATTGCCCCCGAACTTCACCATGTTATTGATCCTATAGATACGGTCTGCCTTTTCGTTATACCGGTCATAGCTGATCTCGTCCAGTACATAAAAGACGATCAGCAGACAGGTAGCGACGCCGAGTGCGAGGCCCAGCACATTGAGGGCGGTAAAGCCTTTATTTTTAAGGAGGTTGCGGAAGGCGGTTTTGAGATAGTTTGTAAACACGGCCGGGAGTTTTATTCCGGTGATTGGAAAAATGTGATCCTGGCTGTTTGCGGCCAAGATGATGCCACACTTGTTTTAGCCTGGGTATCAATCAAATATACTAGTCCAGGGCCGCCCGGATCGTTCGGTTTCAGTACATCATGTGTTCGGTTTGCCGCTCATGGCGCTTTACGTGGCGCACACCGACCTCCTTCGCGGGTCAATTTTGGAAAACGCCGGCATGAACTCGACCCGGCGTACGCTTGTATCCGGCTGTTGAATTGGCCACAGTGCAGTTACCCAAGCCTGATCCGCGCAGGCGGAACACTGGTGTCCGTCGCCGGCCCGGTCCAGGAACGGCCCTCCAACGGCCTTGCGGTCGACTTCGTTGTCGAGGCCGATCGCGCCCAACTGAATGAGATCGTCCAGCGGGTGCGTGACGGACGACTGCGGACGAACATCGGCAACATAACTATTCCCGGCGACGCCGTTGCCGCGCTCAATCCGACCAAGCGGGTCAAGGGCAAGACGATCATCCGGGTCCGGCCATCATCTCAAGGAGGAATATCGTTAACCCATCACCGGTGATCCGGCAGCCGGTGGGCAAAACGACTTCTTGCGCAGATGATCAGGTACAGTGAATATTTCGGGATGAAACAATCCGGCCAGCATTTCGATACCATCAACCAGCGTTGAAGGGGAAGGCTGTGTGAAAAGATCGAAATCGCAAAGATAGACCTGACCGGTGGCGACTGCCCGTACCTGCTCCCAGCCTTCATGGCTGCTCAACAGATGCAGTTCTTCCCTGGCACGTTCGATGCGAAAGCCACAAGGCGCGATGACGATGACTTCGGGATCGTAACGCCTGATCTTCTCCCATGGAGTGACGACACTGTCACCGCCCGGATTGCTCAACATATCGATGCCACCGGCCATGGCAATCTGAAACGGTATCCAGTGCCCGCAGTTATATATCGGATCGATCCATTCCAATAGGGCTGCCCTTTTCATGGGCATCCGATGTCTACGAAGTGTGTCGAGCAAGCGGTCGGTCCGTTCCTGAAGACCTGCAAGATAGCGATAAGCAATTTCCTCCCTGCCCAGGGCCCGTGCGATGGTGATGGCGGTTCCATAGACCTCCTCCAGGTTGGCGGGCGTTAGGGGAATGATCACCGGCCGGCGGGGCAGCTTTGAGATGGCGGCCACTGTACATTTAGTATCGATCTGGCAAACTTCACAGGTATCCTGGGTAAAAACGATGTCGGGGGAAATTTCCTCCAATAACTTCTCTTCCACGTAATAAAGACTCCTTCCCTGGGCTTTGGCGGCGCTAAAGACGGCGTCGATCTCCCTGCTCGTGTATTCTTTGCCTTCCAGGCTGCAACGGACGAGGGCGGGCTTTTCCAGGAGCGCCTGCTCCGGACATTCGAAGGTGACGCCATATAAAAGGTCTTGCAAGCCCATATCATAGATCATTCGAGTTGCAGCCGGAAGAAAAGAGCATACTTTCATGAGCGGGGAATTTTGGATACACCAAATTACTACTTTTTTAAAACTGACAATTCCGTTGTATCTTAGCGCGGCGAGTTCTTTCTATATTTCTTCAGCAAAGGTTGGAGGATCCCCGATCCGATATTTGGAACGCTGAAATAATGCGTTTGTCGAACGAGACTTAAGTAGTAACTTTAAAGAGAAAAAGCAGCCTCGCTCATGAGAAATACAATATTACTGCTTGTCGTTATTTCCTGGGGCTTCACTTCATGCGCGAAAAAAGGACCCGGGTATTATTCGGGCTCGCAAACTGCGCTACCCGTGACCGGTAACGGTAACGATACGATCACCCGCTACTATTATTTCAATAACGTTGTTCTTGATAGCATTTCGAACGATACGTTCAAACTACCGCGTCTATCGCAGGCCATTATCGACAGTGGAACGGTGACCATAACCTTTAGATCGTCGATTGTTTGGCTGAACACCTGGTTTCCCTTGCCTGTCTATACCTTTCCGGATGGGTCTACTGTTAAGGTGATCAGGGTAGGTATGCAGCCGGGGACGATTGTCCTGAAAGCCGATGGAGCGACAACGCCGGCGATGAATTATTGCTTTGCCCTATCCATACACTAGATTGTTGCCGAAGCGGTGAACATATCGAATGATTTTTTCGTGCCGGCGCTGAATTGTTCCGAGCTCAGCAAGGCCTGGTACACCCGCTCCGGCGCCACGCCAAAATAAACTTCCCGATGGATAGTGATCCCTTACAGCTGTTAATGCGAGAAACAGGACACCAGTAGATAGCGCTTTCGAAAACCGGACAAAAATCCGAACTTTTTTTATTCACTTGGATCAGGAGCCGGGCTGAAGTCCCATTAATTTTTGGAGCAGGGACAAGTCGACATTTCCGCCGGATACGATAATCCCTATCTTCTTCCCCCGAAACAGATCGCGTTCTTTCATAACGGCGGCCATGGCAACGGCAGAAGATGGCTCGACGATGATTTTCATGCGTTCCCAAATCAGTTTCATCGCAGCCCTGATCTCTTCCTCGCTAACCAGGCAAATGCCCGTGACGTGATCTTTTATGATCGCAAGCGTACGCTCACTTAATGTAGTCAACAGGCCGTCCGCTATGGTATTCACAAAAGCCGCTTTCTGTACCGTTCCGGTCCGGAAGGAATGGATCGCGTCAGCCGCGCCTTCCGGTTCTGCACCATAGACGCTCGTTGAAGGAGAAAGAAAGTGGGCGGCAAGCGCTGTACCGCTTAGGAGTCCGCCCCCGCCGACGGGAGCTATGATAGCGTCCAGCGCCCCCGGAACATCTTCCATTAATTCTACGGCCGCGGTCGCCTGGCCGGCAATGACCATATCATTATCGAAGGGATGAACGAGTACCGAGCCATGGGTAGCGATAACGGTTTGAACGCCTTCTTCCCGCGCCTCGAGTGTCGGCTCGCATTCAATGATCTCCGCACGATAAGAGCGGACCGCGTCCTTTTTAACCTGTGGCGCCGTCCGGGGCATCACGATATAGGCGGGAAGCCCCACTATCCTTGCCGCAAAGGCGATGGCCTGTGCATGATTGCCCGAGGAATGTGTTGTGAAGGACTTAGGACTGTCCTTCGATGCGATCTGCAATACCGCATTCAACCCTCCCCTGGCCTTAAAGGCGCCGATCTTTTGAAAGTTCTCGCATTTAAAGTAAACGTAGGCTCCGCACAGCTGATCGATTGTTTTATTCGTCAACACGGGTGTTCGGTGTATGTACGATCGAATCCTGTCGTGTGCGTCTTTGATATCTTGCAACGTTGGCATGCGTATTACCCGGAATACAGGCACATGGGCCGGCTTTCCGCTCCCTGCCGAAAAGTACGATAAATTGACCTACGTCGCCTTATCTTTTGTGTTCTTGACCAGGGCAATACCGGAAAAAAAGAAGATAGCTCCCAAAACAACGGCAAAGGTGTGGATCGTCGATTGATTATCTGAAGGCCAAAGGTTATCTTCAACCTATGAAAAAGAAGCAAAAGAAAGCCGCCAATTCACGTCTGATCCCTGTGATCCCTTCCGGACGCCGGGAAGCTACTTCCATTGACCTGATCTTCGACATCGTCCGCCAGATCCCGCCCGGCCGGGTGACGACCTACGGGGCCATCGCAAAAGTGCTTGACATTTCAAACGCCAGACAGGTGGGCCACGCCATGCGCTCCGTAGACGAGAGAGGGAAACCGGTGCCGGCCCAGCGCGTGGTCACCTCCTCGGGTCGTCTGTCCCATGACGTCACCGGCGCCCGCCGCCGGCTGCTCCTCAAAGAGGGGGTGCAATTAAAGGGGGACAAGATCATCGATTTCTCCAAACTTTTCTTGGACCCCGGTCAGGAGCTTTGATATGACATCAACAAAAGGGATCATTCAAACGCCGGCAATCCGCTTCTTATATTCAGCCAAAGCCTCTTCCAGTCTCCCCCTCGCGGTAGTATCGCCCGGCACGTTGTGCGAAGGATGAATATACAGTTTCACCCCTCGGTCCGCCAATATTTCGGCCACGGTGGTTACGGTCATCCAAACGCAGGTAACGAATGCCATCGTGGAAACCGGGCCGATCTTGTCCTGATGGTTCTTTAGCGGTACGGAGGCATCGCCGATAGGGGCGCAGGTATCTACAACGATATCCGCCAGCTCGAAGATGTTCTTGCCGGTTGAATGGCGGGTCTGCTTACCCTTCGCCCCGGCGGCGGAGCCGAACACTACTACCTTCATCCCCTTTTTCTTCGCTTCCAACGCTATGTCGATATTGACATTGTTGATGCCGGAATGCGAGAAAAGCCACATGGTATCCCGGGTGTCGAAATTATACCCTTTCATGATCTCCACGCCATAACCTTCCACCCGCTCGAGAAAAACAAACTGGTGCACGCCCATCTCGCCGGTGATCCGGGTAAAGAAGGTGAGGGGCAGCTCGATCATGGGATGAAAACCTACAAAACCTCCTATCCGGGGATACATTTCTTCTATAGGCAGCGTAGCATGGCCGCAGCCGAAAGTGTGTACCCACCGCCCGCATTCGATAGAGTCCGCCATCAACGTGGCCGCCGCCTGTATCTGTTCTACCTGGGTGTCCTCGATCCGTTGCATTACGTTCCGTACATTGCTTAACCATTGTTTTGCTAACATAATTCCTGATTTAAATGTTTCGTGTGCGTTAGCGATCTTTTAATGAAGAGGCACAATATGATCATCCCCGCGAGTTCTGCCATCTCCAGGTTGACAACCTGCCGGATGCCGTAGTGTTGGGTGATCAGTCCCGCCAGGTAATTGATCAACATATTCCCCAGCAGCGCGATGACCAGCACGAAACTGAATGCCGTACCCGAAAGCCGGGTATAACGGTGTCCCACAATACCCAGCATGATCGGAAAGCCGCCGGCCAGACCGGCGCCGGTCAGGATCAGACCCGGGATCGTCGGGGCAAGGGTAGAAGCCGTTCGCGTCAGCAGCAGTCCCACGCCGATGAGGCCAAAGGATACCAGCAGGATACGGAAGCCATCGATATTACGGAACAGGCTGCCGGTTAGCAGCCGCATCCCCGCCATACCGGCCACGTAAAGTGAAAGCGCGTACAACGCCTGGGTTTCTGCGACCGAAAATTTTTCTACCAGCAATAGGGTGGTCCAGTTGTTCACCAGCGCTTCAAACCCGCTTTGGAGGAACAAGAAGAAGGCGACCATCACCAGCAACCCATCCCTTGCAAGCGAAAAACTTTGCTTTAGCGGAAAGCCCTGCTGCCGCTTGGGAGCGGGAAAAGGGATGAACAGGATAAAAAGGGACAGCGCCAATGTCAGTACGGCGATAAGGGTGAGCACCGTTTCAAAAGAAAAGCGGCCCTTTAAGAGGCCTAAGACCACGGGCATGCCGAGCGCACCGATACCAAAGAACACACCCAGTATGCTGAGGTTGGCTCCTTTGCCGGTCGAACTGATATCGGCGACCAGCGCGTTGGTGGCTCCGTTGATGGCCCCGCTGCCTGCGCCGAAGAAAAAGATGCACGTCTTCAGCAATTCCAGGTCACCGGCAAAAGCGATGCCTCCAAATCCAACGGACATGATCAGGCCCGACGCGGCCAGCAGCCGCCGGTAGCCATACCTGTCGCAGACGGGCCCAAACAATAGGGACCCCGTTAGGATGCCGAGGGGGAGGATAGAGAACAGTGTGCCGGCGGTGACGCCATCCAGCCCGAACTTTTGCTTAAGATCCGCGCTTACCGAACCAAGCGTGATAAGGCCCACGCCGAACAAGAGCATGCCGGCGCAGGCGGCTCCAAACACCAGCTTTTTATTGAACATTTCCGGGTAATGTTTTATGGTTATCTGTTGCAAGCAACTGCAGTGCTGTATAGGCCGCACCATAAACGCCCGCCTCGCCTCCCAAAGCGGCGGCTTCGATGCTGGCCTCCCTGAAGCCAAGGGGTTGCGCCCATTTTTGGGCTTCTATTCCGATGGCGGGAATAAACCGGGAGGCAGGGCCAAACACTCCCCCACCCAAGATCAGCTTTTCTGAGTTAAAAAGGCTGACGAGGTTGGCAATAGCCATCCCCCAATAGACAATGCAGCCGCGGATGACGGTCTCGGCAATGGGATCATTGCTGTCGTAAGCGGCAAATACGTCGTGGCAGGTGATTTCGCCGGCGGGCTTATTCCTCAATGCCCCCCGGTAATCCGGCCGCTGCTGCAGCATCTCCGCCGCCTGCCGGGCAATGCCATTGCCGGAGGCGTAATATTCGAAGTGACCGCAGCGCTTGTATTTGTCTTCGAAAAGACCGCCGAAGCTCATCCAGCCGATCGCGCCCGATATATCACCCGCGCCGCGTAAGATGCGGCCGTCGGCCAGGATGCCGGCGCCGATGCCCGTACCGACTGCCAGGAAAATGGCATTGCGGCAATTGCGTGCGTTGCCCTGCCATACTTCACCCAGTATGCAGCAGGCCCGGTCGCTTTCTATTCGTATGGGAATGTCTCCGCATGCCCGGCTTGCTTCTGCCAGCAGGGGGTAGTCGTCCCAGCCAGGAATATTGGGGGCCCATACCATCCCGTTACGGCGGCTTATGCCCGGCACGGAAATGCCCACCGCCTGCACAGGATCGCTTTTGAACGCGTCACCGGTAATACAGGACCGGATGCTGGAAGAAATGAGTTCGCCAACGGCGGCGCCTTCGCGGCCGTTCAGCAGCAGCTGCTCTTTATGCAGGATGGCGCCGGAAGTGGTAAACACGGCCATCCCCAGTTTGGTGCCCCCCAGATCGATTCCCAGTAAGGACATAGTTTAACTCCTCATGCGGAAATTTACAACAAATCAAACTACACAATAAAAAAGATACGAAGTTTGAATATGTCATCAGCCATGTGCTGACCCTGGGGACCGGAATCCCGGTATGCCAGCCTTGGATTGGCAGGTGCGGAATTTGGCGGATTGCATCAAAGAGGAGGTATTTCCCGATGAGGATCAGTACAGGGTGTGCGCTTTTTGGATGAGCTCGGCCACGTTGTTGGCCTTTAACTTTTGCAGCAGGTGCTTGCGATGGGATTCCACGGTGTGTTTGCTGATAGAGAGTGCACAGGCGATCTGCTTCGAAGAAAAGCCTTTGGCTACCAGCTGCAGTATTTCTTTTTCGCGGGTGGTCA
>Ga0134125_10000847_pt1 | contig 39647 bp, 36 predicted proteins | sample KB31751_FD_96464 | JGI IMG/M metagenome (GOLD analysis project Ga0134125, IMG submission 96464) | Terrestrial soil microbial communities with excess Nitrogen fertilizer from Kellogg Biological Station, Michigan, USA - KB3-175-1 | ecosystem: Environmental > Terrestrial > Soil > Unclassified ...
ACTACTCAGCCCCACGGCGCCACAGGCGTGCAGTGAGGCTGGCTAGCTGGAGTAATACCAGGGCGGTGACCAAAGCCGCACCGGCGAAGATAACACCAGCCGGCCCCAATGAAACTTCGCCCAATGCCGCGAACAGGCGCGGTGCGTGCCGGTAGGTTTCCATCAGGAGCTTCAACGTCATCCGATCGTCGATTCCGCTGTACATCGGGATCAGTTTCCCCCAGTAAGTCACCACAATGACGTAGCCGAACAGGAGTGTAACCGTGGTCGCGATTGCCAGTCCGATTCGCCGCCAGCGGCTTGCGCCAAGAAATACCAGAGCCAGCATGGGCGTTAGCAGAACCTGGGTATACCAGGCGCCAGGACTCATCGTTTCTCCACTGGACGTAACGAAGTTGATTGCCGCATCATAGCCCAATGCGATCGCGAACAGCGATATGTATCCGACGATAATCCACTCGCGTTGTTTGTGCTTCGATGCGATCCAGAACAGAAGTCCAGCCAGGCAGGTCAGAATGATGAGCCGCAGAGTCATGATCGAAAAAGACCGGAACAGATTATTACCGGTCCAGAGCGCCTGGCGGAGATAAATATCGATGACGGGAATAACTTTTCCCGGGTGGATTGCGCGCAGCGCGTCTGCCGGATGAACGCCCATACGAAGTTCCTGCATGCCGGAGATCGTTCCATAACGCGCAAGATTGCGGTAATACCATGGACCTGCGGCAACAATCAGGATGACGCCCGCCCCGAGGGCTTCGCGATATCGCCGCCGCACAAGAAAGACGGCCGCCAGCAAGGGTATGAATGCCAAGAAGTACGCTTTAGTCAATAACCCGAGCGTAAGAACCGCAGTGCAGGCGATTGCCCTGCGCATCGTGCCGTGTTCGTGTAAGTCAATCGTCAAAACGAGGAACCATAACGCAAGGGGGACAGCGAGCCAATCATTCGCCACGTGTGCTACGGTCGCCCAGATCATTTGCGACGACAACACGCAGAAAGTCAGCAATTGGGGCCAGGGCGCAGGCAATTCGAGTTGCTCCGCGAACCGCAGCGCTCCGAAAAAGAGCAGAATGGCCGCGATACAGCCACAAAGAGTTCGAAGAACCAGAACACGGAAGGGAAGTGGTTCCCGCGCCAGGAGTCGTTCAGGAACCGACAGGATGAGATAGGCAAGCGGCGCCTGAAGACCCTCGTAGTTGATGAAATCCGACAGACGCCAGCGCAGCGCGGGGTCGATTTCAAACAACTCCCTGCGCTTCGTCTGCCGTTCTCCGGGTGGAAGCGCAAAATATTCCGAATACGTCGTGACCCGCGGCAGATTACGCCGGATCGACGGGCTGGCGGGCGCCAGCAGAATCGAACGCCCCTCCTCTTCCGAGAGGTGCGAATCCCGTGGATCCGGGAGCCCGGCGCCGTTCGCCAGGTTCTGTACGTATCCGAAGTGAAAAGGCTCGTCGAACCCGCCCCACAGCGGCAACAGCGAACTGTAGAGCACGGCATTCGCAAGCCCGTACAGGAGCAACATGGCGTGCCACCACCGGCTGGTCAGAACGTTCACTGGCTGTATGCTGCTGCACCTTGAGTTCCACCGGCGCCGCGATGCCGATTCGCGATCAAAAATCATGGTCTTGTAAGACGATAGATCCGAGCAACAGCCTGCGCGACGATTTCTCCCGCCGGATCGATTACAGGGTTGACGGGCACGTACAGAATCGCGTCTTCCCGCCGCGAGATCACGTTAATTGTCGAAAGCAGGCGCATCATCGAAATCGCCGTGCGCACGCTGGGACATTCGACACCCAGCCATCCTGCATATTCTCGTCCCGTGCGGCGAAGCCCGGTGGATCGTTCAATGTCATTCGCGATTCTTACGCTGAGCTCATCGTGGTTTTCCTGATTGAACCGATGCCCGGGGACGGCAGGCTGCACCAGCGGCGACACCGCGTCCATTTCGTTAAATAAGGCGCCGATCGCCCGTTGCTGCCCTGACCGCAGGTGATCCGCAAAATAGTGGCACGTCTTCGCGATCACCGTGATCACATTCTTGATTTCTTTATCGAGACGATAATGCGGGCCCGCAGGCAGCTCGAGCACGGAATCTTCCCGCCGCGCCGAGACGTTTTCCATCACGATCGCCCGGATGAGCCAGCCCGCCATCGTCTCGCTGTCGCAGCCCACCTGCACCCACCCCGGACTGGGCGAAGGACTCACGGCGAGTTCCGTCACCATCCGGATGCCGCGACAGATCTCGTTCACGACCTCTTTGTATCGTTCCGGTTGCTGCGCGATATCCGCTTCAGAACCCGGTTCCAGCAGCGCGCCCTTGTGCGGCGGCCCGCCAGCCATCGCCAGATCACAAAAGCTGCCCCAGATTTCGTTCCACGCGACTTTCCCATCGCGGCCGAACTTCAGCCCGGCAGACCCCATGGAGACGGGTTGAACTGAGTCGTAACGTTCCTGATACTCCAGCGGAAGAAGCGTCCTGACGCGTTCCTCGAGCGCCCTGAGCCTTTGGTCACGAGGAAGCGCGGCTGACATCTGATTTTGGGGAAAAGAAATCTGGTGCGGATGAGAGGACTTGAACCTCCACGTCCTTGCGAACACTAGAACCTGAATCTAGCGCGTCTGCCAATTCCGCCACATCCGCACGATGGGCTACAGCAAAAGCTAAAACTTATTTTCTCACAGCGCTTTCGGCCGCCACACGAACGCGCTATCTCTTCTGCAACCGATCAAGCGTCGCGGCGCTGTCTTCAATCTTTCCCTCGCGATACTGCACGCTCGCGAGAGCCTTGATTGCCTCTTCGTTATTCGGCTCGGCCTGCACTACCTGCTTATAAATATCTTCCGCGGTCTGATATTCCTTGCGGTCCGCATATTGCTTCGCCGCATCCATCTTCGTCTTCGTGTCTGCGCCGGCAGACGGCGGCGTGACTCTCGCACTCGCTTTCGACTTTGCAGGCGTCCCGTCCGGACTCGTCGTCACCACCACATCACCATCAGACGGCTTAAAGTGAAATTCGTAAACCCCGCCCGCAATGATCGCCACACCTATTACAACCCAGAAAATTTTCGGTCCCAGGTTCTTAACCGAACCGCGCGGCGCCTTCCTCTCCTTGTCCTTTTCTTTTTCCTTCCGGGCGTCCTTCGGGTCTTCTTCGCGCGAGCTCTGCGCCGGCTCCCCGGCCGCTTCCGCCTGCGCCGCTGCCAGCCGTTTCGGCAGCTCTGTCGCCAGCTTGTCTACACCGGAAAGCAGACGGCTCAGATTGTCTTCCGTCCGCTGGTTGTATTCGCGGAGCTGCTGCATCGCCTCCGCCTGATGGCCCATGTTCTGTTCCAGAACCGAAACGCGCTGCACGAGCTTGGTCTGAATATTCTTGACGAACGTCTCGAGCGTCCGCACATGCTGCTCTTCAATCTCTTCCTGCAGCTTGCCGGCCATCGACTGGAACCGTTTTGTGACCGCTTCCTCAATCATTTGCGGCAGGCGCGCTTCCATCTCACGCGCATTCATCCGGCTTGCCCCGCCGCCGCGTCCGCCGCGCGGCCCCGAATCTCGCGAATCCTCCAGCGTTTCCGCCAACTCGCGGCTCAGCCACTCGCGCGGATCGGCAGGCAGCGGCTCATCGCCGGCCTCCATTTCCATGACGCGGCCTTCGATCTCATCCAGCCGGTCAAGCAGCGGGCCGATGCCCTCAGCCCGCGCCATCTTCGACATGATTTCGTAATCGCGATCCCGCAAATCGCGGTGCGTCTCTTCCCGGATGCGCTCGCGGAAACGCTCCGGATCGGCTGTGCGCGGACGAATCCGCCGCTCCGGCCCACGATAGTCAGATGACTGCCGGCCGCGACGTTCGTCATAGACACGCGCGTCCCCGCGAGCCATCTCCGGAGGCACCCGCGGCGGCTCTTCGAGCAGATGCCGGTCTCGTCCATCGCGGCCCAGTTGCGGAGAAAAATACTGGCCGCCGTCGCGCACGTAATTGATCGCGTCGATCAAATGCCGCGCCGGCCCATTTTTCAGGAGATAACCATCCGCCCCTGCGCGCACCACTTCGCGGACAATTTCATCGTCCGCCGTGCCGGCCACGATCACCATCTTCGTGCCGAGCGCCTCGCCGCGCACACGCCGCACCAGCTCGATGCCGTGCAGCCCCGGCAGATTCAGGTCGAGGACCGCCACCTCCGGCCGCAGTTCGCGAATCGTTTCGATTGTTTCCTGACCGTCAGCGCACCCCGCCACGACTTCAATCTCGCCGTTCGCCTGCAGAACAGCCTTCAACCCATCACGGCGCAAAGCATCTGAATCAGCCAGAATGACAGAGATTTTATGGGTTTCCGGCATCAGGCCTGTACTCTGAGTAGTATTTCATTCTAGCTAACCATAGGCTTGTAATGCTCGGCCCGAATCGTCTAGCGGACAACCGAAAGCCTTGGCGAATCCGTATCTTCCTGCTTCGCCCCCACCGTCTTTTCGAGTGCCGTCAAGAGCCGCAGAATACTGCGCTCGCTCTGGAGGGCATATTCCCGTAGTTCCGCCACACTGGCGGATTGGCCGCTGAGTTCGTTTTCGAGACGCGCCATCCGCGGCGCCAGCCGCTTCTCAATTGTCGATACCATCGTTTCCACGGCCTCGCGGTTGGATGCGTCCAGGCTGCGGTGCAGACTCTCCTCCACAGCCGCCAGGCGCCGGTCGAGTTCGCCGGTGAGTTCGCGATGCAGGTCCCCGCGCAAATCGCGCGGCCCCATTCCTGCGGAATCGAGCGCGCGCGTGGCATCGGAAATCTGCCGCCGCATGGCTTCCATTTCACGCTGCTGCCGATCCATTCGTTCAACAACTCCCGCCAGCGCCGGGTCGAGCCCGGCTGGCTGCACCATGCCCGAGCCGCGCCGTCCAGCCAGTACTTCGCGTTCCACGCGGTCAAGCCGTTCTATTACGGTGTCACGTTCCAGCCGCTCTATTAACAGATCGCGGTCAAGCCGCTCCGGCAGTTGGTCGCCGGCTTCCCTCTGAGCGCGGCGGCGAGCTCTCTTGTCTCCCCCCGAAGCGCAGATCGTCTCCCCCAGCCGGATGCCCGCGCCAAGCACCAGGCCTCCGCCTACAGAGGCGGCCAGAATATGGAGAAATTTGGCCATGTGGACCCTCTTAGTTTGGCAGTTCTCCGGGCGTCACATACAGATTGCGCTGGATCGCAAACCGCACCAACCCCGCGATGCTGTCTATCTCGAGCTTCCGCATGATGTTCGCCCTGTACGTATCGACGGTTTTCGGAGAGATTTCGAGCGCCTTTGCAATGTCCTTTGGCCGCACGCCATCCACCAGCATCGAGAACACTTCATATTCCCGCTTACTCAGCGTCGCCAGCGGATCCACGGCGTCTTCGTCCTTCTTTTCGAGCGTGTCGCGCCGCAGCAGAGGCGTCAGATATTGCCCGCCGTCCCGCACATAGTTGATGGCGTCGAAAATATGCCGTGCGGGCCCATCTTTCAGAACGTAGCCGTCCGCGCCGCTGCGAAACAGCTCGCGGATCATATTCTGGTCCCGATTGATGGAAAGGATAATCACTCGTGTCCGCGATCCTGCTTCGCGCGCCCGCCGCACCACTTCGAGACCGCTGAGGCGCGGCATATCGAGGTCCAGCACCGCGAAATCCGGATTGCGCGCCAGAATCATATCCAGTGCTTCCTGCCCGTCACTGCACTGCCCGAGCAGAGATACGTCGGACCGGGCTTTGCAGAATGCGGCAACGCCTTCGCGGACAATCCCGTGATCGTCCGCCAGTATCACAGTCAGTGGTGCTGCCTCCATGAGCCGCCTCTCGCTCTCCGGAACGCTTTGCCGTTAATCTGCCGCGCGCGGAATTTTAACAACTATTCTAGTACCGGCCCCGCTGCTGGTAACGCGGGCAGTACCACCCAGCGATTGCGCGTTTTCGGAGATCGCCTTCAGCCCGATCCCGCCGCTGTGGGCGCCGGTGTCAAAGCCGTGGCCGTTATCCGTAACCGTCAGCACCACATTGGCCGCGTCCGCCTTCAGCGACATCGAGGCTTCCGTTGCGCCCGAATGGCGCACGATGTTCGAGATGCATTCCTGGGCGCAGCGGTAGATCTGTACTTTCACCGCGTGCGAGGGTTCTTCGTCGAGCGCCGGCAGGCTCTTCGTCAGGTTCAGACCCGCGAGTCCGCTCGAGTCCACCAGGGATTCGAGCGCCTTGTTCAGCGTCATCTCCTGCCATGCAGGCGGATGCAGCCGGTGCGAGACTGCGCGTACCTGTCCCAGCGCCTGTTCGGCGAGCGTGTGCAGCCGGTCGATCGTCACACGCATGGAATCCGTTTTCGCGGGATCGTCGATCGCCGAAGTGCACTCCTCGAGAATTTCCAGGTGAATCTTAATGCCGGCCAATGGCTGTCCGGCTCCTGCGTGCAATTCCCGCGCAATTCGAGAACGTTCGCGCTCTAATTCTTTAAGCAACGGCGCCGTACTTTTTCGCGCCGGCCATTTCCTGGAGACCGCATCGCCGAGCCGGGCATTTTTCACGCAGATTCCGGCCAGCATTTCCGCCCATGCGCCGCCATCAGGATAACGAATGGTGGCGCTAGCCCTGCGACTCATAGGGTTTATCCTAGCAGTTTTAACTTTCGATTTCAGGCTTTTCCTTAATAAACGGCTGGTACTGTTGTACCGATTTGGGAGTACCAACCGGTATGTACTTCTCCAGCCATCCCTCTCTATAATCAGTACTTGTTGAAACGCGCCTTAGCGGAATTGGGTAAATCGCTGCTGATCGTAGCAGGCGTGGGGTACGGTGTGGTGAAGGCGTTCGACGCCCTGGTTCCCCCACGGGAAACGGATTACCCCGGCAAAGCCCCCGTCCCGGAACCCCCTGCAGAGCAAAAGACCACGACCGAACGCCCCATGACTTCAGCCGAGCGCAAGACCGCTCCTGCCACCACAGGCTATTCTGCCCTAACCCCGGTATTTGAAGAGAAATGGTCGCGTCTCGAACTCGTCGAAGAGCGCCTCATCCGCATGGAGAAGCGAATCGAAGTCCTGATCGCGCCGCTCGAGCGCCTGACCTCCCGGCCCGCGAGCGTTGACAACTTTGTTACAAAAGCCGAGCTCAAAGCGGCGATGGAACAGTTCTCCAGCCGCATCGAGGAAGAAACCGAGCGCCGTTTCGAAGTGCAGGACCGCTCGGTTCAGTCGCTCCGCACCATGATGGCGCGGACCGATGAACTGCTTGAACAGGTTATCGAGAACATCGAATCCCTGCGGATCACTGCCTGACGGCCGGCTTCCCGAATCGTTAAAACTTGAACTGGCTGACCGGACGCGGAGCGGTTGTTTCGGATGTTGCCGGCATGCGTTCCACAAAAAATGAGCGCGGCGGCTGCCACAGCGGAGCATTCCGGCGCTTGGCCGCCGAAACCGACGAGGCTTCCGTGACCTTGGAGCCGGGCGCCAGATTGCGCAGTCCGTAAAGTGCCAGTTCGAAGCGGTCCTTCACGCCCAGCTTCTGGAACAGGCGCGACATGTAGACCTTCACCGTGCCTTCCGAAATGCTGAGCTGGTAGGCGATCTCTTTGTTCTTGAGACCCTGCGACAGCAGCGCCACCAGCTGGCCTTCACGCCGCGTCAGCGAATAGCTGTTCGCGGTCATGATGCTGTCCGTGAGCGCCTTCTCGAACCAGAGTTCGCCTTCGTTCACGCGGATCAGGCAACGGACCAGAGTATCCACCGGCAGCGTCCGCCGGAGTATTCCCCTGACGCCGAGGCTCATCGCCTGCAGCGCGAGTTCCGTCGAGATCGCATGCACCCACAGAACAATGCGTGAGGTCGAAACGACTTCGCGCAGGCCACTCAGCACGGAGAACGTGACGTCTGCCGTGAGATCCACGAGAAGAATGTCAGGCTGAACGGTTTCAATCTGCTCCCGAAGATCCTCCGGTTTCGGGCAGCATCCCACCAGCTCCAGTCCAGGCGCATTCTCGAGGATCCGTCGCAAGCCCTCCGCGAGGATCGGTTCGTCAGCACACAAAAGTACGGTTGACATAGGATAAATCTTACCATGGGAAAACACTAACTGCTAGTACTTTTTTGACCTTAACGAAATCGCAAAACGACTACTAACCACAGATAACAGACCCCGCAAAACCCCTTCACAATTTTTTGAGAAATATCCGGTTTATTTACGGTTACGTCACCGCCGCCTGTTTACGGGATGTTTACCAAAGGCATACAAATCAATAATTACCGGGGTATCCTTCCCGCCGTGAATGTGTGCGCGACAACCCTGGATAGCACCGTAATGCAACCCAAATTCGGTATTGTTAACTTCGCTCTAACCCGATAGATTCAATCCTAGTGAAACCTAAAATGGACCGACGAACCACATCGCGTGTGGATCTCCGGCTGACCTGCCGGATCGTGAACCAGGGATTGGTATCGGAAAATTCCGGTGGTACGACTGAGAATATCAGCCGGAATGGACTGCTCCTGCGCTGGACACGTCCAGCCCCCGTGCCGCCGGCGGGGGCCTCCCTGCGTGTCGAGCTCGAACTGCCTTCTGAAGGCGTGTTCGCTCCCCGTGTGATTCGCTGCGATTCCACCGTAGTTCGCGTGATCGCCGCCGAAAACGGCCAGTCCCAGGTGGCCCTCAAGGTCAACACCATGCGTTTTGTGGAGGATGCTGCCCGCATCTGGGCCGGGCCCGGCCGTCCCTCGGCCATTTCGGAGTTTGTGAACTGAGTCATCCATGTTGATGCCGCTTCCAGTGACGAAAGAGGAGGGACGCGTGGCCGTGCATAACGCCGCGGCCGCGAACGCCGCCGTGCCCACGCGCGTGCCGGCGATTGCCCGCCTCCTTCCTTCGCTCACGGATGTTGCGTTTCTCATGCCGGTGTTGTTCCTGTTCCTGAAGCTTTCCGGAGCGCGCACGTTGCTCAGCGATGGCGATACCGGATGGCATCTCCGCACCGGCGAATGGATTCTCAGCCATCATCAGATTCCCCACACGGATTTGTTCTCGTTCTCGCGCCCCGGCGCTCCCTGGTTCGCCTGGGAGTGGCTGTGGGACACCATGTCCGCGCTTCTGTTCCGCAGCGGCGGCATGGCCGCGGTCGTGCTGGCCAGCACCCTGGTCATTTGCCTCGCGTCCGCAGCCACGTTCCGCCTCATTCGCCGGAAATGCGACAACGGTTTGGTAGCCATAGCCGTCACCCTATTGGCAACCGGGGGCTGCGCCATCCATTGGCTGGCGCGGCCCCATCTTTTCACGATTCTCTTCTTCACCATCACGCTGCACATCACACAGAGAGCTCATGAGGGCCGCACAAAGCTCCTCGCCTGGCTCGTCCCGCTGACTCTCGTCTGGACGAACTTGCATGGCGGCTTCTTCGTCGTCTTTCTGGTGCTCGCCTGCTACATCGGCGGTCCGCTGCTGAACGCGCTGATCGAGGCCGACCCCATCCGGCGCCGTGATTATCTTCTGAAGAGCCTGCCCTGGCTCAAGACCTTCGCCGGCTGCTTCGCCGTGACCTTTATTAACCCTTACGGCTGGCAGTTGCACCGCCACATCATCACTTACATTGCGGACCCATATCTGCTCCAGCACATCGCTGAATTCCAGGGACTCGATTTCCATTCCGGAGCCGTCGTCTATTTCGAGCCCCTGATTATCGCCACGCTGGCGGCGTCCTTCTGGGCTATCCGCCAGCGCCGTTTCGCGGAAGCATTTCTCGCGCTCGGCTGGATGCACCTCGCTCTGATTGCGGTACGGAATCTGCCGCTGTTTTCCATCGCGTGTGCGCCATTGATCGCCGAAGCTCTGGTGACCCTGATTCGCGCAGCGTCTGCTTCATCGCTGCGCGAACGCATCTCGAAGGCAGCGGTCTGGTTCCGAAGCGCGAGCGCGAATGTCGACGTGACGGACCGCATTGGCCGCGTTCATCTCGTGAGCGCCGCCGCCATGGGCATCCTCGCTCTGCTGCTGTTCGCTCCCAAACCTCCGGCGGACCGGTTTATTTCGGAATTCGACCCGAAGACGTTTCCCGCGGGCGCCATTCCTGTCCTGAGCTCTCCCGCTACGCATCGCATCTGGGCGCAGGATCAGTGGGGCGATTACCTGATTTACCGCATGTATCCGTCGACCAAAGTCTTTATCGATGGGCGCAGCGATTTTTATGGCGACAAGTTCGGCGAAGAATATCTTCGCCTGCTGGATGTGCAGACCGGCTGGGATAAAACCCTGGACCGCTACGGCATCGACACCGTGGTGGTCTCTCCGAAGCTGGCGCTAAGCTCCACACTCAAAGTTTCCCGGGATTGGCGGGTCGTTTTTGACGACCACTATTCGGTTGTGTTCCGCCGCAATCATCCCGTACAAAGTTCCTTCGCATCCGATAGCGGGGAAGGCCATCGTGACCCCGTGGTCACGAAGTCAACCGGCAGTACTGATCACGGGATCATCTAGACCACAGACAAGAAGAGGACAAAACACCAAATGAAAAACCTGATTATGCGTTTCGTTAAAGAGGAGGACGGGCAGGACCTGATCGAGTACACGCTCCTGATGGCCTTCATCGCCCTCGCTTCGGCGGCGGTTTTCGTGAATGCCGGAACCAGCGTCAACCAGATCTGGACCAAGGCTTCCACCCAGCTGTCGACTGCGGCGAGCGCCTCCGGTTCCTAAACAGAACGGATGCCGGAAAGCCGGGCACGGCGACGTCTGAGAGAAACGGCGGCGTGTTCGCGGCGTTCTGAAAAGGGGCATTTTGAATTTAAGGAGAGAGAACTATGAAGAACTTTATCAAAAAGTTCCTGGCGGAAGAATCTGGCCAGGATCTCATCGAATATACGCTTCTGATGGCGTTCATCGCGCTGGCCTCCGCAGCAGTCTTTGTGAACGCGGGAACGAGCATCAGCTCGATCTGGAGCACGGGCAGCACGCAGCTTTCGACCGCTGCCTCGGCAGCTGGATCCTAGTCGGGACATCCGGAGCGGTGGCCTGAGCACCGCTCCGGACTTCCTTTATTTACCTGTTAACCGAGAACGAACCTTATGAAAAAACGATTGATCGGCGTGTTCATGTTTGCTCTGGTGGTTTCCGCCGGCGCGGCGTTCGTGCTGTATCAATTGATCTCCACGAAAGTCACGGCCGGGGCTTCCACGCATCCGGTCACCAAAACGGTCCTGGTCGCCGCCCATGATCTGCAGCCCGGCGCCCTCATCACGGACCGCGACATCTCGACCCAGGAAGTTGTCAAAATTCCCGATGGCGCCATTGTTAAGAAGGAAGACCTTCTGAACCGCGGAGTTGTCAGTCCGATCCATCAGGACACCCCTTTCTTCGATCCACTCCTGGCGAAGAAGGGCGAAGGCGCTGGATTCGCCACCATCATCCCACCGGGCATGAGGGCCCTCGCCATCAAGGTCAATGAAGTGGTTGGACTCGCCGGGTTCGCTGTGCCCGGCATGCACGTGGATGTACTGGTCGCCGGCACGCCGCCCACCGCGAGTGCGAATGTCACCGGCGCTATCAGCCGCACGCTGCTGCAGAACATCACCGTTCTTTCGGCGGGCCAGAACTACCAGAAGGACGCGGAAGGCAAACCGGTCATGGTGCAGGTCGTCAATCTGCTTGTGACGCCTGAACAGGCTGAGATCCTGAATCTCGCGACTGACGAGCGAATTCAGCTCGTTCTCCGCAATCCCAACGATCACGCGGTTACCGAGACCCATGGCGCCGTCACTTCGAGTCTCTTCGAGGGCACCTCGGTTCGCACGGCCCGCGAGGAAGCTCCGCGGGATCCCGCCCCCAAACCGCACCGCAGGGATCCGCAGCCATCGCCCGCGCCGGTAATTCCTCAGCCGGTGGCTCCCCCGCCAGCCCCGAAAACATCCGTTATTGAAGTGCTGTCCGGAGCTACCCGCACGCAGGTCACGGTCAGCAAAGCTCCGCAGGATCAGGAGGCCCGGCAATGAAAATCCGCGTAGTCGATGTGGCCGTTCTGCTCGGCCTCGCCATGTGCGGCAGCGCGCTCCGCGCGGAAGGGCTGCCTGGAGCCGAGAAGATCATTGTTGGCACGGGAAAGACTTATGTTCTCGATTCGCCTGTCGATATCGAGCGCGTGCTGATCGCCTCACCCGAAGTCGCCGAGTCGGTCCCGGTCGATAACCGCACTGTCGTGATCAATGGCAAAGCCCCCGGCGAGACGAGCGCCATTCTCTGGCTGACCGATCATACCCGCAAGGTTTACGACGTCACCGTCATGTACACCGCTTCGCGTCTCGAAGCTGCGAAGGAACAAATCCACAACGAATTCGGTGATGCCGTCCAGCTGACCGGCGATACCGCGGCCATCTATATCACCGGCACAGTGAAGGACATGTTCGCATCCGACCGTGCCCAGTCGATCGCCGCCACCGTTGGAAAAGTTGTCAATCTTCTGAAAGTTGAAATCCCGCCTCAGCAGCAGCAGATTTTGCTCAAAGTCAGATTCGCGGACGTGGACCGCTCGAAATCGCAAACGCTCGGCGCCAACATTCTGGGCCAACTCGGCGGGTGGCCCTTTAACGTGACTACCGGCGCGGCCGGCGCACCCTCACGCTTCTCTGATATCACAACGACAAACGGCAAGGCCAGCGCAACATATACTCTGTCGGACGCGCTGAATGTGCTTACGTTCGATCCGCATTTCCCGCTCCTCGCCACCATTCAGGCCCTGCAGGGGAGCAACGCATTGCAGATTCTCGATGAGCCCAATCTTCTGGCGATGAACGGCCGTACGGCTTCATTCCTCGCGGGCGGCGAATTTCCGTACCCCACCATTCAGGGCGGCGGCAGCGGCGTCGGCCAGTTGACTGTTGCGTTTCGCGAATTCGGTATCAAACTGAAATTCACGCCGGTGATTACGCCGCGCGGCACCATTCAGCTTCACCTGGCCCCGGAAGTCAGCTCGCTCGATTTTGCCGATGCCCTGACGGTTCAGGGGGGCACGGTTCCCGCGCTCACCACGCGCCGTGTCGAAACCGACGTGGAGCTCGAAGACGGCCAGTCATTCGCGATTGCCGGCTTGCTCGACCGGAGCACCACGGAATCGCTTTCGAAAATTCCCGGTCTCAGCGGCATTCCGGTTCTCGGCAAGCTCTTCACGTCGAAGAACAGCAACAAGACGAACTCGGAGTTGATTGTCATCGTCACCCCCGAACTCGTCACCGCGATCCCGAAAGGCCAGCCCGTTCCCGAACTGAAGAATTCGATGACATTCCTCGATTCGCCGGATGGCTCGAATACACCGCCCCGTACTCCTGGCATCGAAACAACAGGTCCGGCGCGCGTCGTCAAAGGGGAAATTTCGGTCCAGGAAATGGAAAAGATCCAGCGCGAGGAACAGGCCCGCGCCGCGCTGAACGGCGGAAATACTCCGGCGTCCGGTACCGCCGACGGCCAGTCATCGTCCGGAATCAATCTGGGCACGCCGGCGCCCGCTGCGGCCGGCCCGCAGGTGCCGACTCAATGACCATGAGCTCGCTGAGCGCTGCTCTGGTTATTGCCGACTCCACTCTCCATCAGCAAGCGCTCGACTGTATCCAGGGCCTACCGGTCCGGGCCGTCAGTGACCAGCAGACGCTGGAAGACATGGAAGACTTTCTCGATCGCATCGAGCGCTTCCGTTCCGATGTGATTCTGCTGGAGTGGAGTCTGCTCCGGGTGCCGCTCGATGAGTTCATTCGCCGGCTGAAAGTGACTGCCTCCGAACCCGCTGTTTTCATTCTCCAGACGGAGGCCGTGCCGGAAAATATTCTCGAAGCGATGCAGGCCGGCGCGAGCGAATATCTCTGCCCGCCGCTCGGCACGGCACTCCGGGAAGCCTTCGAACGCCTCTCCATCGTCCGCGTCGACCAGGTGAACCATCAGCAGAAGAAGCTGGGCCGCCTGTTTGGCTTCATTTCGGCCAAAGGCGGATGCGGCGCCACCACGTTCGCCAGTCACGTGGCCACCACGGCGGCGAAGCTCAATGACAAGCCGCTGCTGCTTGCGGATCTCGATTTCGAAGCCGGACTTCTGCGTTTCATGCTCAAGGCCAAGCCGCGCTATACCCTGCGCGATGCGGTGGACAACATGCACCGCATGGATTCCAATTACTGGAACGCGCTCGTTACGCACCACGGAAAAAATCTGGAATTCATCGCGGCGCCGGAAGAACTGGGCGAGCGGAACCCCGCCGATCCCAAACAACTCGGCCGCCTGCTGCGCTTCATCCGCACGGCGTATCCGGTTGCGGTCCTCGATTTCGGCCGTAGCTACAGCGCCGCGGCGGTCGACATGCTGCCGGAGATGGAGGCGCTCTACCTTCTCGTCACGGACGATCTGCTCGTCCTCGAAAACGCCCGTGAATTTATCCGCGTGGCCGATGAGCGCAACCGGTCCAGCAACCGCATTCGCGTGATGGTGAATAAAGTGGGCTCGCGCCAGAAGCCGGATCTCGACAATCTGGAAAAGTTTCTTGGCCTGCGCCCGGAAGCCGTCTTCAGCGACGATCGCGAGGCCCTTTATGAGACCTGGTCGGAAGGCCGTCTCCTCGGTGACGATTCCACGCTCGGCCGCCAACTCGCCGCTTTCTCGAAATCCATGTTGTTCCCGGAAACGGCGCAGCCCATGGCGAAGCAGAGCGGCAAGCGCGCCAAAAACGACGGCGTGCACCAGACCTCGCCCGCGGCCGCCCCGGTGTCCTCGGGCTTCGGCCGATTTTTTTCTTTCATGCGGAGTAGCAGCAGGGCCTGATAAATATGTCAACCACACCAATGAACACCGAAACAGGAGCAGCAGGCCGTCCGGAGGCCGGCTGGGTCACGCGAATGGCGAACCGGGACGGATCCGGCGCCGAATATCAGGAACTGAAATTCACCATCCACCGGAAGCTGATCGACCGGATTAACCTCGAAGCGCTCTCTTCGCTGGCGGGCGAGCGGGCACGGGCGGAAATTCGCGCCGCGGTCGCGCGCCTCGTAGAAGAAGAAAAAACGCCGCTGAGCCTTGCTGAGAAGGAGCGCGTCATCGAGGAAGTGCTCGATGAAGTCTTCGGCCTCGGTCCGCTGGAGCCGCTGCTGCGCGACCCCACGATTTCGGATATCCTCGTCACCACGCCGCGCCTCGTTTACGTGGAACGCGGCGGTAAGCTCTACCGCACTTCGGTGGAGTTCAAAGACAACAACCATCTGTTGCGCATCATTGAAAAGGTTGTGGCGCGGGTTGGCCGCCGCGTGGATGAATCTTCGCCCCTCGTGGACGCCCGCCTGCCTGACGGTTCACGCGTGAATGCCGCCATCCCGCCGGTCGCCGTCGATGGTCCCCTTCTTTCCATCCGCCGTTTCGGCAACAACGTCCTGCAGGGCGAAGACCTCGTCGCGAAAGGCGCGATGACGGATGGAATGCTGGAGCTTCTCAAAGGCTGCGTGCGCGCCCGCCTGAATATTGTGATCTCCGGCGGTACCGGCAGCGGTAAGACCACGCTGCTGAATTGTCTTTCGAGCTACATTCCGGAAAATGAGCGCATCGTCACCATCGAAGACGCGGCCGAACTCCGGCTCCGCCAGACGCACGTGGCGCGTATGGAAACGCGTCCTGCCAACATCGAAGGCAACGGCGCCATCAAGATCCGCGATCTCGTCATCAACGCCCTTCGTATGCGTCCCGACCGCATCATCGTCGGCGAAGTCCGCAGTGAAGAAGCGCTGGACATGCTTCAGGCCATGAACACCGGTCACGATGGCTCGCTCACCACGATTCACTCGAACACACCGCGCGATGGCGTGGCGCGTCTCGAAGTCATGGTTGGTATGGGTAACGCCAACATGAGCCCGCGCGCGATTCGCCAGCAGGTGGCGAGCGCGGTGGATCTCATCGTGCAGGTATCGCGCTTCAGCGATGGCTCGCGCAAAATCACCCACATCACGGAACTCGTGGGTCTCGAAGGCGAGCAGGTCACCATGCAGGACATCTTTCTGTTCGAAAAGAGCGGCGTTGCGGAGAGCGGCAAAGTGCTGGGCCGCTTCCGGGCCACCGGCGTTCGCCCGCGCTTCTATGAAAAGCTCCGGGCGTCCGGTATCCAGTTGCCCACGTCGCTGTTTCAGAGCGTTCTGGAGATTACCGCGTAATGATCGCGCTGGTTGTTATCACGTTCCTGGTCGTGCTGGCGGCAGTGATGCTGTCGGTCAGTTCCGGGCTGCGCTACTTCGAATCGAAGCGAAAGAAGCAGCTGGTGTCGGTCCTGCGGACTGTTTCCGAGGCAGGGCAGGAGCACGTGGAACTGCTGATGGACGCCGACAGCATGAATTCGGGCGCTCAGCCGATGCCGGGTCCGCAGGCGGTCTATGACAAACTCGGCGTGCTGATTTCCGAATCCGGACTCAATTGGGACGCGAAAAAACTTCTGATCCTGACGTGCGGCGCCTTTGCGGTGGGGTGTGTTATCGGCGCCATGATTCCGTTCGAGGTTTCGATCTTCGTTCGCTGTTTCGCCGTCGGCAGCGCGCTCGCGTATGTGCCATTCATGATGGTGAAAAAGGCCCGCACAAAACGTCTGGACGGCATGGAGGCGCAGTTGCCGGACGCGCTGGATTTCCTCGCGCGCTCCATGCGCGCCGGCCATGCGTTTACTATCAGCCTCGAGATGGTGGGCCAGGAGCTCGCTGATCCGCTCGGTCAGGAGTTTCGCGCTCTTTTCAATGAACAGAACATGGGCGGGTCGCTCGATCGTTCCCTCGCCAACTTCGGCAAGCGCGTTCCGCTTGCTGACGTGCGCTTCTTCTCGTCCGCCGTGCTGCTCCAGCGGCAGACCGGCGGCAACCTCGGCGAAGTTCTCGGCCGCCTCTCGCACATTATCCGCGAGCGCTTCCGTCTGAAAGGTCAGATCAAGGCAGTCAGCGCGCACGGAAGACTCACCGCGACGATTCTGACCATCCTTCCAATCGCCACTCTGGGGGGCCTCATGATCGTGTCGCCGCAATATCTCAGTCCCCTGGTGCATGATCCGATGGGCCGCAAACTTGTCATGATCGGCATCACCTGTCTGGTATTGGGCAATGTTTTTATCAGAAAAATCGTACGGATTCGCGTCTGATCGGTCGAAACCCATGCCTCTTCTGCCAATTTTAATCGCCGGATTTCTTTTCACGCTGCTGTGTGCGGTGATCACCGGATACGGCTACCGCGCCTACGTTCGTCCCAGCCGTATTTACGATCGCGTGGGCGGCGACGCGGATGCGACGACGGAACCCGCCGTCAGCACCGGAAAACGTGTCGCGCAGCTTTTCGAAAACATCGGTCACCACATCCCGATGAACCCGGCGGAACAGAACGTCGCCCGCCGCGATCTGACCATGGCGGGATTCCGCGCGGACAGCTCTGTCGCGATTTTCTACGGTGCGAAAGTCATCGGCTGCATCATCATGTTTCTGGTCGGGCTGCTGTTCAAAGATATGGTCAGCCCAAATATGACCCCGCGCATGGTGATCCTCATCGGTTGCACCGCGTTCGGGTACTACTTTCCCACGCTTGGACTTGAAAAGCTGGTGAAGCAGCGGCAGCTGAAAGTGAAACAGTCGCTGCCGGACGCGCTCGACATGATGGTGATCGCCGTCGAAGCGGGCCTGGGACTCGACCAGGCCATGCAGTATGTGGCGCGCGAAATCCAGACTGGCCACAAGGAACTGGCCGACGAACTGGGTCTCGTGGGCCTCGAAATGAGGGCAGGGAAGAGACGCGCGGAAGCGCTGCGCAATCTGGCCACGCGAACCGGCGAGCCGGAACTCCGCAAGCTTGTCGCGATCCTGACCCAGAGCGACCGCTTCGGTACCAGCATGGGCGAAAGCCTCCGCACCCATTCGGATTTCATGCGCCTGCGCCGCAAGCAGGAAGCCGAGGAGCGCGCCGCCAAGATCGGCGTCAAACTGGTTTTCCCGATCTTCCTGTTCATTTTGCCGTCCATGATGCTGGTGGCCGCCGGCCCGGCGCTGTTGAAGATTTTCGAAGAGATGTTCCCGATGATGAACAATTTTGGGAAATGAGTTAGAGGAAGAGTCGTTCGCCGCCGAGGAGAAGGTCAGATAGAAGCGCGGCTGGGCCATGGGACGCGAAGCGTCACTTCGGGTGCGACGACCGGGAAAGAAGAGGAAGAACCATGAGCACGCAAATGCTGGGTTACATCATGTTGGCGTTCAGTCTGTTCGCGCTGGCGCTCTTCATCATGCGCCGCCGCCGCCGTACCAAAGGCTGAGGGCATCGGGTTTTTAGAGGTTTGAAATACCGTTCAACTTTGAATAAAGGAGAAACACTACTATGAGTCAGACACTTCTTCAGGCAGGGCTTTGGGTACTCGCCGGGCTGCTGCTCACCATGCTGATCATCCGTCGTGGCAAGCGCAAAGCCCGCGGTTAATCGCGGAGCCGTGCCATAAACCGATGTCATGACCGACTGGGCTGCCAGACAAAACAGCGATGGCGGCTGGGCGTACAGCCGTGGCTGCTCCTGGGCCGAACCAACGGCGTTCGTCCTGCTGGCGCAATCCGCCGGCTCGCCTGATCGCGCGAGCTTTCTCAATGGGGGAAAGTTCTTCGCGTCGCTGGCTCGCCAGGATGGAGGCTGGAGTCCCCAACCGGGTGTCGGAGAGAGCACCTGGGTCACCGCACTGGCGGCGCTGTTGCCGGAGGATCTGATTTCGGAGCAGCAGCGTCGCCGGGCAATCGGCTGGTTAAAAGACAAATCCGGCCGCGATTCCAGTTGGCTCTATCGCCTGCGCCGGCGTCTGGATGGAGATAAGGAGGAGCTTCCCGAAGGCTGGCCGTGGTTTCCGGGCGCTTCGGCGTGGGTGATCCCCACATCATTGGGAATTCTGGCGTTCGAGCGCGCCCTGCGCCGCGGCGCGTCAGACCGCGGTGAGCTCGAAGACCGTATTGTGCAGGGAAAAAGGTTTCTTCTCGCGCGGCAATGCGCCGATGGCGGCTGGAATTACGGCTCCATCCACGTGCTCGGCCGCGACGGTGATTCCTATCCGGAAACCACGGGTATCGCGCTGCTCGCACTCAACGGTGTGCCGCAATCCGCACCGCTTCAGAGAGCGAAAGCCGCCGCACGCCGTCATTTTTCCGAATGCCGCACCTCGGAAGGAATCGCATGGCTGCGAATGGGAATGGCCGCGCAGGCCGAGACCCTCACCCCGGCTGCCGATCCCGTTTGCCGCACGAATATGGATGCCGCGCTGATGACGCTTGCCGCGGCTTCGCGCAATCCGCTCCTGGCCTGAAATGAACTCGCACTTCACAAGACGGGACGTTCTGGCAACCGCCGCTGCCGGCGCCGCTCTGGCGCGCTGCGGTAAGGCTCCGCGCCGTTTTCCCGTCAGCAATGTTTCGATCGTCAAAGCGCCCGGCTATTCCATGGACGTCTATGACACCGTTTATCGGATGATTGCCGGCCACGGACTCAACGTTCGCGGCCGCCGCATCGTGCTCAAGCCCAACCTCGTCGAGTACGACGCGAACACGACGATCAACACCCATCCCATGATCGTTCACGCGGTCTATGAGGCATTCCGGAAACTCGGCGCGGGCGATGTCCGGATTGCCGAAGGACCCGGACACCGCCGTGGCACGCTGGATCTCGCCGACGCCGCTGGCTACTTCAGCACGATCTCGCAGTTCGAAAATGCGTTCACCGATCTCAATACGGACGCCGTCGCAAAGCGCGCCATTCGGAACCCGGTTTCGAAGCTGAGCTCACTCTATCTGCCGCACACTGTTCTCGACTGCGATCTGCTGGTCTCCATCGCCAAGATGAAAACCCATCACTGGGCCGGCGCGACGCTTTCGATGAAAAACCTGTTCGGTCTGGTCCCCGGCGCAGTCTACGGCTGGCCGAAGAACGTTCTCCACTGGGCGGGTATTCCTGAGACCATCGTCGACCTGCATCATCTGTTTCCGAAGCAGTTCGCGATCGTCGATGGCATTGTTGGCATGGAAGGTAACGGACCGATCCAGGGTACTCCGAAACCTGCCGGCGTTCTCGTCTCCGGACGCGATCCCGCCGCCGTTGACGCCACCTGCTGCCGCATCATGGGAATCGATCCGAAAAAGATCGAGTACCTGCGCATCGCCCGCGGCGAAGAAAACCTGGGCGAGAATGCCGCCCGTCAAGTGGGAGAAAGCATCCGCGCGGTCCGTACCGATTTTCAGCTCATCGAAGAGTGGAAAGCCATCCGGCTCGCAGCTTAAACGCAGGGCGGACTCAGAATCCGAGCAGGGGCCCGGCCGCCACCATCATCCCCAGCGTTAGGCCAGCAATCGCCAATTCTCCAACAGCCCCCACCACAAACGGACGCAGCCCCTGCTTCTTCATCTCACGAAGATCCGTACGCAGCCCGACGCCCGCGAACGTCAGCAGAAATGCCCAACGTGACAGATTCGCGATATCCGTCGCCTGCGGCTTCGTAAATACCCCGGCCGTCGCCATCAGCGATACGAGCAGAAACCCCAGAACGAATTTCGGAAACTTCTCCCAAAGAAACGCGCCCTTGTTGGCGATCTCTTTCGCCTGCTTTTGTTTGGCCCAATAGATCGCGTAACCCAGCACAACGAATCCAATCGTCGCGTTGCGCGCGGTCTTCGCCAGCACCGCGAACTTACCGGCCGTGTCGGAAAAAAGCGCGCCGGCGGCAGTCGCCTCAGCGGTATTGTCCACAGCCAGCCCCGCCCACATCCCGAACATCTTGTCATTCATGCCGAGCGCATGACCAATCGCGGGAAACACGAACAGGCTGAACGCTCCGAGCGCCAGTACCGCCGCCATTGCGTACGATGCGTCCTCATCTTCGGCGTCGATTGCTCCTTTGGCGGCTATAATGGCCGACACCCCGCAGATCGACGACCCGATCGCCAGCAGGCTCGTCAGCTTCGGGGTCAGATGGAACTTCTTCCCCAGCCAAGTCATGAGTGCGATGGATACCGCCAGTTCAATCGCGACAAACAACAGGCTCACGCCGCCGAGCTTCACCACATCGCCCACAACAAACCGCACTCCGAGAAATACGATTCCGATCTTGAGCCAGAACTCATACGTGTCCACGCCGGGCCGGAACAGCGCTGGAAGCCGGACGGTATTCGCGATCAGCAGCCCGAACAGAATCGCCCACAGGACATATTCAATATTCGGCAGCGCCGTATGATGGGCCTTTCCATAAGCGGAAATCGACTGCTCGGTAAACTTGCCCGCATAGCCAATCACAGCGAGCAGAAGTATCCCCGGAATTTTTCGCAGGAAGTTCATGTGGATCTACCAGGGAATATGCGGCATCGCGCCGGCCATCACAAGCGCAATCGCGGCCAACGCCAGAATCACGGACCACCAGTCGAGGGAAAGCTTCATAAAGACTTGTAAGAGCATATAACAGCTCCGGTCAAACCGTGAAACATACTGCCGGGGGAGCCCCCGCGTTTCCGAAGCTTTGCGATTCAGCTCAGACCACGCGGAACAGCTTGCGGAAACCCATATCCATGTGCATTTGCTGATGGCAGTGGAAGAGGGTCAGTCCGGGATCTTGCGGAATCACATCCACGGCCACGGTCTGAAAGCCTTTGACAACGACAACGTCCTCTCGGATGCCCGCTGTCGGCTGGCCGTTGATTTCAGTGAGCTCAAAAGTATGCCGATGCAGGTGCAGTGGATGCGCGTCGCTCGTCTTATTGGAGAAGACCAGACGATATCGGCGGCCTCTTCGCAGTGCCTGCGGCTCATCGCGTGAATCGAAACTCCGGCCGTTGATCATCCATCGTTCCCGGCCGTCCGCGACAAGACGAATCGATCGCCAGCGGGATCGTTTCATCCGCGCGCGGCTTCGCGGTTCTGGCCGAATAGCCGATAGTCCCAGCGCGGGCCAGTGGGCTCGGCATATGTCGCGACGCCGCTTTTTCCGGCGTATTCCACGAAGACGCCAAGACCGGTTCCACGAACACGGGACAGAGAAATAGCAGGAGCGCCGGGATGATCTTGTGCATGTTCCTCAAAATTATATGGCTTCAAAAAGAACACCGCGGCAATATTACGTTTCAAACCGAGGTCGATTAGTGCGTGTAGACAGTGATCTGGTTCGAGTGAGCGTTCGCGGTTTCGATAATCAGGCTCGCGCCCAGCCGGGGAGGGAGCTGTACATTGATCTGATCGAGGCCGTTGATCAGGGTCGGAGCGGCGCCCGCATAAAGGACAGTCAATGCGCCGAACGGGTTCTCGTTTTGGACCGTGATGACATTCGCGAACGCGTTGTTGGCCGTACTGGAGATTGCTCCGTTGCGCGAAGATGGCTCAGGCGCGCCGAGTCCGGTTGCGTAGATCGCGACTGCCGACCCAACAGGCGCGGGGTTAGATGCGGAATTGATGCTTCCGTCCGGATTGATAACACCGAAGATTCCTACTGAGCCGAGAGCCTGAAACTGGAGTGTCGGAAGCTGGCCGCTGGGAGTCGTGACGATCACGGGTGTGGTTGCATTCACCCCGAAGGGCACTTGAAAATTGATCTGGTTAGGGCCGACGTAAAGGAGCGGAGCGGGGATGACGGCGATACCGGCGGAAAATCCGACGGTGACACCACCGAGCGTCGTTGGGTAAAAACCATCCGCATCGGGCATCGCTGTCATGCCTTGAGATGGGCCGAGCCCCACTCCGTAGAAGGTTGCGAGTTCGCCGGGAGCGGCCCCGCCCATCGATAACGGAACGGCGGAGCTGGTGAGGGCGAAGAGTGCGGAACCGGTCGCGGCCGCATCAGGGTTCCAGCGCAGAAGATTGCCGGTATTTCCGATCAGAAGGAGCCGGCCGAATGAATCAAAGGATGGTTGAGAGCCCGCCGTGCCCGGAAGAAAGCTGAAGATTTGTTTGAGCGCCGAGCCGTCCGAATTCAGTTTCAGGGCGAAATCGACGCCGCTGCCGGGGACATTGGAGAGTCCGGGGAAATCCGCGGAGGCCGTAAAGCCAGTTACCCAGACGGTGCCCGAAGAATCCAGTATCATGCCAGCCAGGCTCGATCCGCTCCCGCCGCCGAGATTCGTACCGTACAACATCTGAGTTCCATCAGCGCTGAACTTCATGACAAAGGCGTCAGAAGGTAATCCGGTGACGCGGGTAACGGTGGGCTGAAGAGAATTCGGAGTGCCCGCAATGGCGCCCAGCGCGGTTCCGGCGAGATAGACGTTCCCGGATGAATCGACCGCTACCGACTGAACCTGAGGACCATACTTCTCGAGGAACTGTGAACCCACTTCGGTGGACCAGTTCATCCGACCACCTCCGGGGGCAATTCGAGCGATGAAAGCGCCCTGGCCGTTCGGATAGGGCGTGACAGTAACCGGAAAATCCCACGCATTCGTGGAGCCCGCGACAACGACGCTGCCGGCCTGATCCACGGTAACAGCGGCCGGAACGGTGGATGCGGCAACCTGTTCGCAAGCGCTGCCCCCGGTGCACTCCGGCTTTGTCGCACCCAGCAGCCGGCTATAAACAAGCTTTGTGGCGTCGGCGGATATCTCTGCAATAAACGTATCTCGGGGACCGAACCCGGAGGTGGATGGCGCGCCGGCGCCGAAGATCGGCCCTGTTGTTGGGAAGTTTGAGTCCGTTGTATCACCGGCGATATATGCATTTCCGGCATTGTCGAGCGCGATCGCGTCGACATTGGTCTGTCCATTGACCGGATCGCCTTGCAGAAAGGACGAGAAGAGAATGGTCAGACCGGGGCTGAGTTTCGCGACAAATGCGGTGATATTGCCTGCGATCAGGGTCGAATAGAACGGATGAACCAGCGGGAAATCGGCCGACTGCGTCGATCCGATGATCCAGATGTTGCCAGTTGCGTCGATCGCGGCGGCGGTGATGCCGCTCTCGCTACCTAATGCGGAGCTGGGCAGAGATGCGATTTGCTTTCCGGTTGCATCGTTAATGGAGAGCAGAGAGTTCGCCCCTAAACTCAGAACGGCGCCGTTTGCCATCGTCAGCACTTGTGTGGCGGATTGCAGGAATTGGAGAGAGGTGGGGGCTGCCGCGGAGATGATGGGCAACGCGAGAATGAGCAGCAGTGTTTTCACCGGGAAATGGCGATGCACGCAATATGCCGCGCTAAGTCTATAAAATAGGCCTGGATTGTCGTGGAAATGTGTCTTGCGGACCCATTGGTGAGACCCATCGCCGCGTGTAGCAGTGCTGAGCCGTGCGTTAAAGGTGAAGATGTGTTCTTGGAATCGGTCGGAGGCTGGGCTGCCCCCATTAAGTGCGTAGAGAGATGGCGTCCCCAGGGGGATTCGAACCCCCGTTACCGCCGTGAAAGGGCGATGTCCTGGGCCTCTGGACGATGGGGACGCAAGCGGGTAAAACTCCAATCTACCATGCCTGATTTCGCCCTTCGAAAACAGGACACTCATCCTCTCTCTGAGCGCCCCATCCGCACTCACCCGCTAAAATGGTATCTCCTATGTCAGGAACCGACGAATTTTATCGCATCCAGAAGCTGCCCCCCTACGTCTTTGCCGTCCTCAATGAAATGCGCGCAAAGGCACGGGCAGCCCAGATGGATGTGGTCGACCTCGGTATGGGTAACCCCGATGGCGAGACACCCAAAGTTATCGTAGACAAGCTTGTCGAAGCGGCGCGCAATCCGCGCAATCACCGCTATTCGCTCTCGCGCGGCATTCCGAATCTGCGCGAAGCCATCTGCGCTCGCTACAAGCGCAATTACGACGTCGATCTCGACTCCGAAAAAGAAGCCATCGTCACCATCGGCGCGAAAGACGCACTGGCGCATCTGCTCTTCGCCACCATCGGCCCCGGCGACGTTGTGGCGGCGCCGAATCCTGCCTACCCGATCCACCAGTACGGCGTGATCATGGCTGAAGGGCACTCCGTCCTTCTTCCCATGCCCACGGCGGACGAGTTCATGAACCGGCTCGAAGCGCTCTATCGCGAGTCGCCCAAGCCGCCGAAGATGCTGCTGATTTCGTTCCCGCACAACCCGACCACCACGTGCGTGGACCTTGCCTTCCTCACGAAGATCGTCGAGCTGGCGCGGAAACACGGCACGCTGATCGTGCACGATTTCGCGTATGCCGATTACGGCTTCGATGGCTACAAGCCCCCGAGCATCCTCCAGGTGCCCGGCGCGAAAGACCTCGCGGTCGAGATCTTTTCGATGTCGAAAAGCTACGAGATGGCGGGATGGCGCGTGGGCTTCTGCCTGGGCAACCAGCGAATGATTGGCGCGCTCGCGCGCATCAAAAGCTATCTCGATTACGGCACGTTCCAGCCTATTCAGATCGCCTCGATTGTTGCGCTGCGCGACTGCGAGGCCGATACCGTTCGCATCTGCAAATCGTACGAACACCGCCGCGATGTTCTGGTAGACGGACTCGGCAAAGCCGGATGGACGGTCGAGCCACCGAAAGGCACCATGTTCCTGTGGGCCGAACTGCCGGAAAAATTCAAGGCCATGGGTTCGCTCGAATTCGCCAAGAAGCTGCTTCAGGAAAGCCTGGTGGTGGTTTCGCCGGGCATCGGTTTCGGTCCGCTTGGCGAAGGGTTCGTGCGCTTCTCGCTCGTCGAAAACGAGCACCGCATCCGCCAGGCGACGCGCGCCATCGGTCACTTTCTGAAATCGAATTAGCCGCGAGAATCCGGACCCGTGTCCGCACCGTAATACAGTAGAAACACCATGTCTGGATCTCGCCGGCTTTTTCTGGCCATCGCGCTTCTCGCTGTGCCTGCATGGGGGCAGTTTGGATCTCCGGGTGGGGACGGCATCCCGATGACGACCGGCCGCGGTGCGGCGCCACAGGAGAAGCCGGAAAAAAAGAACCCGGCCGAACGTTCGGTTCACGGCACAGTGACAGATGCCGCGGGAAATCCGGCGGTCGGCGCTGTCGTTGAGTTGAAGAACAGGCGCACGCAGGAAATCCGCTCCGTCATCACTCGCGATAAAGGCACCTACTTGTTCAATGGCCTTATCAAAGACGATAATTATCAGCTCACCGCGAGAGTGAAGGACCACGAAAGCAAACCGCATGTCCTCAGCACGTATGACCCGCGCGAGAATCCCATGGTGAACCTCCAGTTGACCGAGAGCCGTTAAATCAGCCGATTCAGCCATTTAGATCCGTCCTGACACATAAACAAATCGTTTGTGCGCGGTGAACTTTTTGGAGCGCAACTTTCCTGCCCGGAAAGCGTTTCATAATACAGAGATCCATGCCGCGAAAATTCCTGCACATCGCGCTGGCTGGCCTTACCCTGATGGCCACCGGGTTCGCCGCCAAAAAGCCAAAGCCCGCACGCGCCACGGAACTCGCCGCGCCGAAAATCCCCCAGATGACAGATGACCAGAAGGCGCTGCATGCGCTGAATCGTCTCACCTTCGGAGCGCGTCCCGGCGATCTCGAGCAGTTGAAGAAAATGGGCGTGCAGCAATGGATCGACCAGCAGCTTCATCCGGAATCCATTCCGGAAAATCCGGTTCTTGTCGAGAAACTGGAACCCCTCGACACCCTCGGCCTCTCCGCGAAAGCGATGCTTCAGAAATACCCCTCGCAACAAATGATCAAAGCGATGAGCGAAGGCCGCATGGCCCTGCCTGAAGACAAGGAGACGCGTGCCGCCGTTCAGACCGCCCTTGAACGGTATCGGCGCCGCCAGGATGCGGACGCCGCCAACGCCGCGGTTCCGGCCGCGCCGCAGATTGGCGAAGTCACCATCGGTGACATGCGGACGAAAATCCAGACGCCTCCTCCGCCCCCGCCCGGTGGACGAGTGATGCCCGAGGCGTTGACCAGTCTTCCGCTCACGCAGGAGCAGAAACAGGCGCTCCTCCGCGGAACTCCCGAGTCGCGCGTCGCTCTGGTGGAGTCGCTCCCGGATGACGAACAAATCGACGTGATCGAAGCCCTCCCGCAGCCGATGCGTAACCGCCTCGCACTCGCGGGTTCCCCCATCCTGCGCCGCCGGATCGAAATTCTCAGCACGCCCGGCCAGGTGGTCAACCGTGATCTCACCGAAGGCAAGCTGCTTCGCGCCATCTATTCCGATCGCCAGCTCGAAGAAGTACTGACGGATTTCTGGTTCAACCACTTCAACGTCTATCTGAATAAAGGGGCGGACCGGTACATGGTCACTTCCTACGAGCGTGACGTGATTCGCCCGCACGTGTTCGGCAAGTTCAAAGACCTTTTGCTCGCCACCGCGGAGAGCCCGGCAATGCTCTTCTATCTTGATAACTGGCAATCGGCTGCACCCGGCATGGTGCGTCCGTTCGCGCCGCCGAACCAGAAGAAGACCGGACTCAACGAGAACTACGGCCGCGAGTTGATGGAACTCCATACGCTCGGCGTGGATGGCGGCTACACCCAGCAGGATGTGACCGAGGTCGCCCGCTGCTTCACGGGCTGGACGATCCGCCAGCCGCAGCAGGGCGGCGGTTTCTTTTTCAATCCGCGCATGCACGATCGCGGCGAGAAGCACGTGCTCGGCGTGACCATTCCCGCGGGCGGCGGCATGGAAGATGGCCTCAAAGTTCTGGATATTCTGGCGAAGCATCCTTCCACCGCGCGCTTCATTTCGAAGAGCCTCGCCATCCGCTTCGTTTCGGATAACCCGCCGGACGAATTGATTGACAGCATGGCCGCGACCTTCACGAAAACCGACGGCGATCTTCGCGAAGTCATGCGCACCATGCTGAACTCGGACGCATTCTGGGCCGCTTCCAACTTCCGTTCGAAGATGAAATCACCGCTTGAGATGGTGGTCAGCGCCGTTCGCGCAGTGAACGGCGATGTCGAAAATGCACAGCAGATGGCGAACCTGATGAACACCCTCGGAGAGCCGCTTTATCTCAAAATAGAGCCCACCGGTTACACGAACCGCGGCGCGGACTGGCTCAATTCGGCCTCGCTGCTGGCGCGTATGAATTTCGCCAACAGCCTGGCGCAGGGGAAGATCGGCGGTGTGAAAGTCGATATCACGCAGTTCTCCGGCGACGCCGCGCGGATTGAACACAACATTCTTCTGACGGATGCCTCGGCTGCATCGCAGTCGGCCATTGAGGCCGGCATTGAAGAAAGACATCAACCAGCCCCGGGACCGCGGATCGCCGGACTTACGCTCGGCTCTCCCGATTTTCAGCGACGCTAAACAGAGGAAACCATGCAACTCTCCAGACGCCTCTTTCTCCGTGATTCAGCCATCACCATGGCAGGTATCGGCACGGCGCCGCTCTGGCTGCAGCGTGTGGCGCTCGCAAATGAAAGCGCGGGTCAGCGGAAGAAAATTCTGATCGCCATCTTTCAGCGCGGCGCGGCGGACGGCCTCAATATCGTGGTCCCGCACGGCGAGCAGCGTTATTACGATCTCCGGCCTACCATCGCGATCCCGCGCAATGAAGTTCTCGATCTGGACGGCTTATTCGGTTTGCACCCATCGCTTGCGCCGCTCAAGCCGCTCTGGGACAAGCAGGAGCTCGCGATTGTGCATGCAGCCGGATCGCCCGACCCTACGCGCTCGCACTTCGACGCACAGGATTACATGGAGTCCGGCACTCCGGGCCTGAAATCAACAGCCGATGGCTGGCTCAATCGCGCGCTGGCGCCCGAGCAAGGCAAACCCTCACCCGTGCGAGCCGTCAGCCTGGGGCCTACGCTTCCCCGTGCGATGCGCGGCAAAAATGATGCCGTGGCGGTGGAAAGCCTCGGAGCGTTCACAGTGCGCGATGCCGCGGCGGCGAAAACGCTTGAAGCGATGTATGAAGATACATCGGACCAGGCGCTGAACGGAACGGGCCGCGCAACTTTCGAAGCCGTTTCGCTGCTCCAGTCACTGGAGAAGACGCCGTACCAGCCGGCAGACGGTGCGCAGTATCCCGCCGGGCGGTTCGGCGCCAGCCTGCGGCAGATCGCGCAGATCATCAAGGCCGATGTTGGTCTGGAGGTCGCATTTGCCGATATCGGCGATTGGGACCACCATGTTCAGGAACCCAATCGTCTGCCGCCGCGCCTCGCCGAATTCGGCGCCTCACTGGCGGCCTTCTATCAGGATCTCGGCGATCGCATGGAAGACGTGGTGCTTGTCACGATGTCGGAATTCGGCCGCGCCGCAAAAGAAAACGGCGATCGCGGTACCGATCATGGCCACGCCAACGCGATGTTCGTGATGGGCGGACGAGTCAGGGGCGGAAAGGTCTACGGCCAGTGGCCAGGTCTCGCGCCCGAACAACTCTACGAGAATCGTGATCTCGCGCTCACCACGGATTTCCGCGACGTCCTTGGAGAAGCTGTCTACGGCCACCTGGGCAATCAGCAGATCGCAAAGGTCTTCCCCGGCTATCAATCGACGCCATCGAAGTTCAAAGGCTACCTGAAGGCCTGAATTACTTAAACCGCCGCTTGTATTCGAAGTCGACGCCGACGTAGCCGTTCTCTTCGCGCGCCAGAATGGCGGACCATCGCTGATTGAACGCCCACTCCGCGCGGATAAGTTGCTGGCTCGTATTCGAAACATCCGTGACGTAGGTGAACAGAATATCGGGCGTCACCTGCTGTTCCACCGTCAGGCGAGCGCCTGGCGTGCCCCCCACTCCTGCGAGCTGCGGATCGATCTTGATCCGGCTGACGCCGAAAAATCGCTGTAATCTTCCGGCAAGCGGTGTGGCCAGCGTCTCGCCGAGAAGTGTGGAGGCACCGAGTTGCTCGAACGTGGGCGTAGGCGCATTGCCGCGGAGCGCGAGCGATGGATCGTCCGGCGTGCGCCCGGTCGCGAGCAGCGCGACGATATCGGAAAATTCGAGCGGCGGGTCCGAACGATAGGTGAATCCCAAATGGGAAGGCGGCCCGGTTACCGTGAGCGTCACGTCCACGCCGCGAGCGCGCGTCTGCAGGTCAACATCCAGGATCGGATCGATCTTCGCCGGGTTGTAGAACGAAATAGTGCCTCGGCTGATGGTGTACTTATTCCCGAAGAAGAGCACGCTTCCCTGCGAAATATTCACCCGTCCGAGCAATGCGGGGTCGGATATCGTACCGCGCAGCCGCAGCGACGCATCGGCCTGAATACTCTCGGCTACTTTCGATTGCAGTGCCACATCGGGCGCGGTCTGGATCTGGATATCGAGGTTCATCCCGGCAAGCGAATCATCGCCGGCCGAGGGAATCGGCGCGTTGTGGCTGATATCGGCGAGGATGCCTGCCGTATCCTGCTGTGGATTGAAGACCAGCCGCCGCACCGTGACCGTACCGGAAATGCTGCTGCGCTGCGCGTTATGCACCAGCTGGATATCGGAGTCGGAGATGGAACTGATTCCCGCCGGATAACGCAGGCGAACATCCTTTGTCTTCGCCGAAAACTGAAATGCAACCGCTCCATTCGTGAGCGTGGCGAAACCGGTGCCCGTGAATTTGCCCCCGCCGGTATCGGCGCTGAACGACTGGATCTGCGCGCGATTGCCGGAAAATACGATCTCTCCAGTCGCATTGGTCAGCCCGTTGGTGAAATCGGCATAGTGAAATTCGCCATTGCGGATGCTGGCGCTGCCATTCAGGTCCGGCGCGCTCCAGCCGCCCCGGATATTGCCACGCAGGGCAACGGTGCCGGACGAGGCGAGATCCGGAACGAAGTCGCGGACCAGCGCCAGACTGATCTCCCCCTGCACCCGCAGATTCAGCGGCGAAGAGCTTCCCAGATCAGCCGTGCCGCTCAGAGTGAGGTCGGTGTCGGGCGCCTGAAAGTGTGCGGCGTCGACGCGAAGGACGGATTTATCGAGCGACACCTTCAATGGTTCGACTCCGCGGAAGCTGAAGTCGGGTATCGCGGTCGCGAGTGGCGTTCCGGGTAGTGGGTGCACTTCGAGCTGACGGACCGTAGCTGTCGCCGAAAACTGAGATGGCGAGAAGAGCGGTCCGCTGAAATCCACCTGGCCTTCCGCGCTGCCGTCAAAGGTGATTTTGTTGGCCTGCGACTGAGTCACGATAACCGATGCCAGCGCATTCAGGCCCGCGTTCGAAAAGGTGATTGTGCCAGTGGTCCGATCGTCGCCCGTGAGTTCCACTTTTGCCTGACCGCGAATGTTGGCGCGTCCGGCGTCCGAATCGAATGTCGCCGTCATCGTGTTGCCCTGTGTGCGCGCCGCTATGTGCGAGTCCCCGAGATCGCGGCCGCCCAGCGAAATCTTCGTCAGCGATGCGTTGCCATCCACTTTAATCAGGTCGATGTGGCGATCTTTGCCAATCGCGAGCGTGGCCGTACCCTGAAACTGCGCCGAGCCCTGAATGTCAGGCTGCCTTTGCCGCACGAGCGCAATCTGGTTCAGCGCCATCACGTTGCTGCTGGCCGCGATCTGCAGCGTTCCCGGCGAAGAATACGATGCGTCGAAGGTCAGCCGCTTATTACCGGAAATGAACGTGCCTTTCGCCGTCTGTGGACCCGCCTTCGTGTACCGCACCTGGGTGCTGATGGAATCGTATGGCTGCCGGTAAATAAGGCCCTTGCTGAGCACGACTTCGCCGTTCGCGGACGGCTGACCGAGCGTTCCGGAAAACCGCAGCGTCGTACTAACCGATCCCGTCACCTGCACGTCCTTGTAGCCGGCGACTGTCAGCGCGTGGACCACATCGATCGCCGGCGCAGTGGCGCTTCCGGTAATTGCGGAAGCATCGTTCGGCTGCCAATCCGTGAGCTGGATCGATCCCGCGCCCGTTGCCGTTATGCCATTGAAGGTCAGAGAGCCGTTTGTGACGCTCCCCTGCTGAGCAGTGAGGGTCACATCGCCGCTGGCGGAATCGACCAACCGTCCCTGATAGACCGCATTGCGCAGTTCCACACGGCCGCCAATCTGCGGCGAATCGATGCCTCCGGTCACAGTGCCGGTAAATGTCGCGGAGCCCTCTTTCAGCGCGACCGGCATGTCCCTGCCATCGAGGAGCGGCAGGAAATCATTCAGATCCCTGGACTCGAGCTTGACGTCAAGAGAAGACCCGAGCGTCCCGCTCACGTCCATGCGGGACGCTGGCAGTTGAATCCAGGAGTGGGCGATCTCCAGCCTGGAATTATGATATTGCGCGGAGATCTCACCATTCGCGTCCGGCCCGGCAATCGCGAGTTGCGCCGACGCCTGAGCTAACCCTCGACGGGAGATGTCGCGAATTCTCCCCGTCGCTTCCACGGTTCCCGAAACCTTACCGTCATAGGGAATCTGTTTCGAGGTGCGCAATGCCGCGAGACTGCGAACCCCGAAGCCGGAGATCCTGCCGCTAAGCCGATAGGTGTCGTAGCCTTTCGTTTCCGCCGTTCCGGCGACCTCACCGCCGAGCAGATTCGCCCGAATCGAAGTCAGCGATAGCTGGTCGGCGTTCGCCGCCACTTGCCCCGCGATCCGAATGTTTCGGACATTTGCGTACGACATCCCGCTGCCCTGAAATGCGCCGCTGACATCGAAGTTCTCCGGAGAAACGTAGCGCACTCTCCCGGCGACGTGCAGCGCTCCGGTGACCGGCAGCTTCCAGTGCAGAACGCGAATCGCTTCGGCCGCCGCGGCGCGCACATCATAATCCCCGGAAGCCACGGGCGCGGCGAACGTTCCAATATTGAGCCCCGTGAGCGTTACTTCCGATGCGTCCGTTTTCACGCTGGCCTTCGAGACCACGATCCGGTTGCGTTCCAGAGCCGCTGCGCCCGTCACTTCTACATCGAGCGGCCCATAACCTTCGAGCGTCAGATGCAGCGGCGCAAGTGCAAGATCGCCCGCGTAACGATCCTTCGCGGGATCGTATGTCGCCTGCGCGATAAGATTGCGCCCCGTCCCGGTCCACGGATAAAGGTGCGGCGGATTGCCCGGCGACTCCACGAGCGCCTCTCCATTGCGGACAGCGAAGCGGCCAATCTTCAGATCGAGAATCGTGTCCGCGGTATTCTTCGAGCCGTGTACCTTCGGGCGTGGCAAATTGGTGCCCCCGTCCGCATCCACGATCAGATGCACTTTTGGATGCACAACATCGATCCGTTCCAGCCGAATATCCTTCGTGAGCAGCGCGATAATCCGAAAACTCGCGGTAACGTGATCCACCGCGAGGAACGGCGCCTGAGAGGCCGGCTCCGTTCCGTGAATCACCAGCCCATCGATATCCGCCGTGAGCCCGGTCCAGTCCAGCCGGAACTTTCCGATCTCCACGCGCCCACCGGTAGCGATTTCGGCCTGGTCCACAATCATTGTTCGCAGGCGCTCCTGCAGCCAGTCGCTCCGCGCGATCAGCAGCGCGGCAATTCCCGCCGCCATGCCCAGCCCGACCAGGCTGCCTGCTGCAATCAGCGCAATCCGGAGCGGCTTCGTCATTCCAGTTCCTTCTCCAGATAGACAATCCGGGTGCGCTCGCGCTGATCCTTCAGCCACGCTTCGAGCGCTGCATCGGTTTTCTCGGCGATGAGCGTCTGCTCGATTCCCGATCGAACATCGGCCAGCGATACCGCGGGCTCGCCGGGTTTCGGAGGGAAATGAGTGCGGAAATATTCTTCGATTGCCTGATCGGGGATATCGACCCCTGGCCTGAAGCGCAGAGAGGTGAATGAAAGAAAATCGGCCTGCTCCGCGAATTCCGCCTGAAGATCGGCGGGCGTGAGCTGCAGCCCGGCCAGAGCAATGCGCAGCGCATCCGGGCTCGATTGGAAGTGCTCTGCCGTAAACGCATCCACCAGAGTCTTTGCGCGCTCCGGCGGTGTTGTGGCGTAGTGCCCCAGTTCCATCTCGCGCTCCACAAGCTTCAGATCGATCAGACGCTGCGCGGCTTCACGCCGGGTCTTGTCATTGATCACGGGGAATTCACCCGCCTGAAATGCCTGCAGCCGGATGCGCCGCAGAATCTCGCTCTCTGTGATAACGCGATTGCCCACCGTTACGGCTGTGCGATCCACAATCGCGGACGATGCCGCTGCGGCGGCAAGCAGAAGTCCCAGAATGGCGCGCGGCATCCGCATCAGAACGCCTGCCCGATCGAAAAGAAAAATTGCACATGACTCACCTGCTGCGTGGACGCAGCGCAGGTCCCCGAGGCCGAGCACTGCACAAGCTGCGAATAATTTCCGGCGAAGCCGTTATACTTCGGCGGATTGATGCTGTAGGCAAGATCGAGCCGCAGCGGACCGAGCGGCGTACGGTAGCGCAGGCCGAATCCTGCCGCATGAGACATATAGTCGAAGTCGCCAACGCCGTGCTGTGTCGAGCGGAAAGAGATCCTGCCAATCGAAGCGAATACGTTCCCCATGTCCTCGAACAGAACTCCGCGAAGATTCGCGCCGTAGAGCGGAAAGCGAATCTCGGTGCTGTTGAAGAACAGCGCGGAGCCGCCCAGGGGAAAGCCCGTATCCGTATCGCGCGGCCCCGCCTGATTTTGCGGATACCCGCGCATAGTGTTGCCACCCCCGCCATAAAAGCGTTCGGGCAGCGGAATCGGATCGGGATCGGACGGATCGGACGCGCCCTGCATACCGTACGCCGGCTCAACGCCAAACTGGGTCTCCCTCGCCAGCACGAACTTCGGGCCCAGACTGTAGTAAGTCGCATTCCGCCCCAGCAGCCGGACGAAGCTGGTCTGCGAACCGAACTCGCGCGCGGCAAGTCCCATGTCGAGCGTGCTGTAGATGCCCTTGTGCGGATCGGTGGGGTCGTCACGCCGGTCATGCACGACATTGACAGAAGCAACGCCGACGCGCACGTTCTGCGCCAGACGCGGCACCAGAAGCGGCGAAATCTTGAGATTCGAAATACCGACGTCGCGGTAGGAGAAACGGTAGAATCCGGTCAGCGTCTTCGATATATGCTGCGAAATCTGAGCCGATACTTCGCGCCGGATTGCACGGAACGTGTTGACGTCATACGTGTCGTCGTAGAGCACCGTGAAGTTGCCGTCCAGATTCGGGCGGCTGAAAATGCGCGGCACAAAGTAGTTGAGGGCGGCGCGTTTCTGCACAGTGGAAAGCCGCACCTGTAAACCCAGCGATTGCCCGAGCCCGAACAGATTCAGGCGCGAAAGACCGAGCGAAACGCGCGGCGTGAGTGTGGTCGATCCGCCCGGGCTCGACAGATCCTCCGCCGGCGTGCCGCCGCCCAGCCGCCCGAACTCCGTGCCAAGGCTGCCGGTCACCGAATATCGCGACGCTTCCTGAAGATCGTAGAGGACATAGCGCCGCTCCTCTTCGCCATCCGGATTCTGCACCGCCATATTCACCTGGGAGAAGATGCCGAGGTCATACAGACGCCGCTGCGTGTCTGTCAGAGCCGTGGCGGATAGCGGATCCCCCGCGTGTTGCTTTACCTCTTCCAGAATGAGCGAACGCCGCGTCGCGGAGAGCCCGGTGATCACAACGTCCCGGACATACTGCGGATCGCCTTCATGAACCGTGAACAGAATATCGACCGTGTAAGGATTCGCGCCGCGCGTCCACGCCCATTCGAATGTCGCGTTGGTGAAACCCGCGGCGCCGTAGCGGTCGAGAATGGCCTCGCGGTCGCTTGCGACGTCGAACTCGCTGAAAGGCTGGCCGCGCTGTGAACTCAGGTGATCAAGAGTTGAGGAGAGATCCAGTTTTTCGTTTCCCGTAACCACCAGCGACTCCACCGAATACTGATGGCCTTCGTCAATCGTGAAAAATGCAGCAATATCGCCCTTCACGTTCTTATAGTCGTCCTGCGATTGGGTCGTGACATGAACATCGCGAAAACCATTCGAGCGGTACAGGTCTTCGATGACGCTCTTATCCCGCGCGGCGAGCGCTTCGCTGTATCGGCCGCGGCGAAATTCAAACGACTTTGGCAGAATCGACATTCGCTCACGAATGGTCTCCTGATCGAAATACTTGTTGCCGCGGATCGCCAGAAGCACAAGGCGATGCCGTTCTCCCGGCTTCACCTCGTATTCGATCTCGGTCTTGCCGTGATCCCCTTTTTCCTGCTTGAAATCAATCTGGACATCGAAGTAGCCGCGCTGCTGAAAATATTCGCGCAGGTTGATGACGCCTTCGGAAAGCAGGTCGGGATCGACGGTGCCCTCTTCGAAGATAGGGAGATAATCACGCAGTGTCTTCTGTGAAATCTTCGCCCCTGTCGCCTTCACTTCCACTACCGGTCCCGGATTGACGTCGATATGGGCAGTGCCCTCAGGCTTCCGCTTGTCATCGCTTACCGGAACGATGCCGGAGAAAGTCACCGTCGCGAGGAGCCGGTTCGACTTCTGGTATTTCAGACGGATCTTGTCGATTCCGGTCCGCGTACGCGTCTGCGTGATGCCTCGATAGCCGGGCAATAGAAACCGCTGCCACCCCGTGACCTTATCAATCGCTTTCGCGCTGAGAACGGATGTGTCCCCGGTGATAATTGGCGTTGTGTAATGTGCGCGCTTTGTCACGTGAATGTCAAACGTCACGTGCACCTGCTGGTACGTCGAATCGTATTCGAGATGATGAGAAACGTCGGCATCGAAGAATCCATTGTTCTTCAGTAACTGGCGAATTTTTTCCTCGGCGGCGAGCACTTGCGCATTATCGAAAGGAGCGCCGAGCGCGAGTCCCGCCACGCTGAGAAGCTGGCCGGGGTTCGGCGGATCGGAAACATCGCCATCAATCTCCACGCGTCCGAAAAACCAGCTGTTCACCGTAATGAGCCTGACGCTGACACCCGCGGCGGTCGGCTCGGCATCCACCTGAATGTCCTCGTACCGGCCGGTCGCATACAGGGTTTCGATGGCGCGTTGCGCGTCGGCGGCATGGAATGGCTGGCCTGTGTGAAAAGGAATGAGGCTGTTCAGCGCGGAAGGCTCGACGGGTTGAACCGCGGGATCGAATGTAACGCCGGTGATGACCTTTCCTTCCATCGAAGACGATTGCGGCGCGGGTGTCTGCGCGTGCGCGCCAGCGGCGGCGCCGAGCACAATTATCGATATAAATTGCGTGGCATATGCGCACCGCACCAGATCCATACTATCCAATGGGAGCGCCGCGGTGGTGCTGCGTTACGCTGAATTTACAGGCATTTTGAATCACTCCACAACAAATCGATATAGCCGCCAGATTCGATTCGCGCCGTTCGGCGTGGAAGGCCAGGAACAGCTTGGCCGCGCCACCGCTGTTGTCGCCGGATGCGGCGCCCTCGGCACGGTGCAGGCGTCTCTGCTCGCCCGCGCCGGCGTCGGAACATTGCGGCTGATCGATCGCGATTACATCGAGCTCAGTAACCTGCAGCGTCAGGTGCTCTATACCGAGGCCGACGCTGAGGCGGAACTTCCCAAGGCCGAGGCCGCGCGGCGTCATCTGATGGAAGTGAATTCGGCGATTGCGATTGAGGCGCATGTCAGCGATCTCAACGCGGCGAACGCCGACGAGCTTTTGGGAGGCGCCGACGTGATTCTCGACGCCACCGACAACTTTGAAACGCGAATGCTGATCAATGATTTCGCGATTCGCGACGGCATTCCCTGGATCTACGGGGCTGCGGTCTCGGCGTACGGAATCGCAATGCCGGTGCTGCCGGGTGATTCGGCCTGTTTTCGCTGCGTCTATCCGGAAGCGCCGAAAGGGGCGCAGCCGACTTGTGAGACGGCTGGCGTGCTCGGCCCGGTTACGAGTCTGATTGGTTCAATTCAGGCCATGGAGGCGATCAAGATCCTCGCCGGTCACCCGGAAGCCGTGCGGCGAAAGATTTTCACGGCGGAATTATGGACCGGCCCACTGCGTGAAGTTTCCATGCCGCCCCGGGATCCCAAATGCCCCGCATGCGGTAGACGCGAGTTTGTTTATCTGGATAACCGCCGCCGCGCTCCGGTGAGTCTTTGTGGACGGAACGCCGTGCAAATCCACGAACGTCAGCGCCCGTTCGATCTGACCGAGCTTGCCGCCCGGCTCTCCGGCCTCGGCCAGGTGCGCGCGAACGAATTCGCGCTGCGATTCGATGACGGCGAGCACGAGGTCACGATTTTCCCGGACGGCCGCGCGATCATAAAAGGCACAACAGACCCCGGCGTCGCGCGCAGCGTCTATTCCCGCTATCTGGGATGATACGGATATGAAATCTCCCGTCCTTGCCGCCGCCGTAACAGGCGCGCTGGCCGCGGTCGCCTGGGCGCAGACCGCGGCTATTCCCGCGCATGGGCCAGCCATCGTGCTGTTCGACGGAACCGACTTCAGCCATTTCGACACGTTCTCGCCGTCGAGAGGACTCAACAACGATAGAGGCTATCTCTTCTCGATCGAGAATGGTGCCATCCACGTTTCGGGCGAAGAGTACGGCTTCCTGATAACGAAAGAGGATTACGAAAACTACTATCTTTCGGCCGAATTCAAATGGGGCGAAGCCACTCATGCTCCCCGCGAAGGCAAGGCGCGCGATGCCGGAATTCTCTATGACGTCACCGGCCCGTTTTCCATCTGGCCGAGCTCAGTGGAGTTCCAGATTCAGGAAGGCGCGACCGGCGACATCTATCTCTGCAACGGCTTCGCGCTCACTTCACGCGATGGTAAGCGCATGACCGGGCGGCCCGGCCAGTACGTAGGCGTCAACCGCATCGGCAAGGGTCCATGGAAGGATGTGACCGGATACCGCGATCCAAACGGCGACCCCGAAAAGTCACACGGCGAATGGAATCAGGTCGAGCTCGTGGTGCAGGGCGGCCACGTGACGTACTACGTCAACGGAAAGCTCGTCAACAAGGCCTCTCAGACGGCGGTCACGAGGGGCAAGATCATCTTCCAGTCGGAAGGCTCCGAGGTCTATTACCGCAATATCCGGTTGTACCCGCTGAAGTAAGTCGGGCCTGAGTTCGCGCAATCAGAGCATTATTACCGGCGCGGGTTGAATCACTCATCACCGGCGCCGCCGTGGAGGCGGCGCTGGTGACAAAAAAGCAAACTCCGGCAAAATTGCGCCGAGCCGGGCAGGGGCCTGCTTTACTGCCCGAAAAGCAGGCGATTGGTGGTGCCGCCCATGTCGACCTCCATGAGGTCTGTTCCTCCGCTTTCCGCCTTGACAATTGCCATGGTATTGGGGAATTTGGTGGCTGCCTGTTCCACCTTGACTGGAATTTTGGTTGTCTTGCCGTCGGGGTCTGTGATGACCGCCTGATCCTTTTTGAGACTCACCTCATATTCGCCGGCCTTCAGCTTCTTTCCAGCCAGATTGGTGTTATCAGCGAGCGTGAAATAAGAACCGGCAAACGCGAATCCCGCAAAAGCGAGCACCAGCGCCGGAACCGCGAACGTAAATTTCATTTTCATCTTGCGAAACATCTCCTCATTATTTTTGAGGACCGGGCAAAGGGCTTCCCCCTCCCGTCGCTTCTTCTCCGGTTCCGATTCCAGTTTTGCAAGCCAAGGGCCTCCGTTCACACGGAGTTGCTGGCCACCGATCAATTATTTTGTTTTCAGTGGGATGCGAAACAGTGGGCTTTGGGCCAATGGGGGACGTATGTACGAAATAGAACTGAAGCAGGCTACTTTTGTGGGCACCCCGGGACATTTGCCGCACTCGCGGGCCGGTAATCGGCGTAGGTTTCGTCGTCGTGGGTGCTATGGCCAATGAAACCCACGATCCGCGCTTTG
>Ga0134125_10000848_pt1 | contig 39632 bp, 38 predicted proteins | sample KB31751_FD_96464 | JGI IMG/M metagenome (GOLD analysis project Ga0134125, IMG submission 96464) | Terrestrial soil microbial communities with excess Nitrogen fertilizer from Kellogg Biological Station, Michigan, USA - KB3-175-1 | ecosystem: Environmental > Terrestrial > Soil > Unclassified ...
TCCGATGGGCTACGACGCGTTCGGGCTGCCGGCCGAGAACCACGCGATCAGAACGGGCGAGCACCCGCGCGAGTCGACGGCGAAGTCGATCGAGTCCTTCCAGCGCCAGTTCCGCCAGTGGGGCATCTCGATCGACTGGACGCGCGAGTTCGGCACGCACGAACCGCGCTACTACCGCTGGACGCAATGGCTGTTCCTCAAGCTCCACGAGCGGGGGCTGGCCTATCGGAAGGAAGCAGCCGTCAAGTGGTGCCCGAACGACCAGACCGTGCTCGCGAACGAGCAGGTCACAGCAGAGGGGACGTGCGAGCGCTGCGGCGCGGTCGTCGAGGCACGCCAGCTCGAGCAGTGGTTCTTCCGCATCACCGACTACGCCGACCGCCTGCTCGACGACCTCGCCACGATCCAGTGGCCAGAGCACGTCAAGACGATGCAGCGCAACTGGATCGGCCGCTCCGAGGGCGCCGAGGTGACGTTCCGCTGCGACGAGCTGCGGATCGACTATCCGGTGTTCACGACGCGCCCCGACACGCTGTTCGGCGCGACGTTCTTCGTGATGGCGCCCGAGCACCCGGACGTACTCAAGCTCGTCGAGGGGACCGACAGAGAGCAGGCAGTGCGCGACTACGTCAACCATGCGCTGACGGAGTCCAACGAGGAGCGCGGCGCGGCCGACAAGCCGAAGACCGGCGTCGCGCTCGGCCGCACGGTCATCAACCCCGTCAACGGCGAGCAGATCCCGATGTACGTCGCCGACTACGTGCTGATGGAGTACGGGACCGGCGCGATCATGGCGGTGCCCGGGCACGACGAGCGCGACTTCGCCTTCGCGCAGGCGCACGGGCTGCCGGTCCGCCGCGTGATCGAGGGCGGCGATGAGCTGCCCTACGCGGGCGACGGCCCGCTCGTGAACAGCCACCCCGACTTCGACGGGATGGGCAATCGCGAGGCGCTTGAGGCGATCGTCGCGTGGCTCGACCGCGAGGGGAAGGGCCACGCCTCCGTCAACTACCGCCTGCGCGACTGGCTCGTCTCGCGCCAGCGCTACTGGGGCTGCCCGATCCCGGTGATCCACTGCCCGGCGTGCGGCATGGTCCCGGTGCCGGAGGAGGACCTGCCGGTCGAGCTGCCCGACGTGACCGACTACAAGCCGAGAGGCAAGTCGCCGCTGGCTGCCGTCGAGGAGTGGGTCAACGTGGACTGCCCGGCGTGCGGCGGGCCGGCGCGGCGCGAGACGGACACGATGGACACGTTCGTCGACTCGTCCTGGTACTTCCTGCGCTACTGCGACGCAAGCAACGACGCGGCGGCATGGGACCGCAGAGTGCTCGCCGAGTGGATGCCCGTCGACCAGTACATCGGCGGCGTCGAGCACGCGATCCTGCACCTCATGTACGCGCGCATCTTCACGAAGGCGTTCGCGGACATGGAGCTGCTCGACGCGCAGGAGCCCTTTCAGGCGCTCTTCACGCAGGGGATGATCACGCGCGACGGCGCGAAGATGTCCAAGTCGAAGGGCAACGTCATCAGCCCTGCGACGTACGTCGAGCGCTACGGCGCCGACACGGCTCGCTGCTACATCCTCTTCATCGGGCCGCCGGACCAGGACGCCGACTGGTCGGACGAGGGCGTCGAGGGGGTGCACCGCTTCCTCGCGCGGCTGTGGCGGCTCGGCGCCGAGATCGGCGCCGGCGCGCTGCCGGCGGACGACGCCGCACACGAGGGCGCAGACCTGGCGGTGATGCGCAAGGCGCACTGGGCGATCGAGAAGGTCACCAACGACATGGCCGGCCGCTTCGCATTCAACACGGCGATCGCCGCGGTGATGGAGCTGGTGAACGAGTGCTACCGCCACCGCGAGTCCGCCTCCCCGGAGACGCTCCGCTTCGCGACCGCGGCGGCCGCGTCGCTCGTGTTCCCGTTCGCGCCGCACGCGGCGAGCGAGGTCTACGAGCTGACGACCGGGCGGCGCGTGTGGGAGCAGCCGTGGCCGACGCCGGATCCGGCGCTGCTGGAGTCGGACACGTTCGAGCTGGTGTGCCAGGTCAACGGCAGGGTGCGCGACCGCGTGCCGGCGCCGGCGTCGGCCTCGCGCGAGCAGCTGGAGGAGCTTGCGCGCGCGCAGCCGAACGTGCGGGCGCACGTCGACGGGCACGAGGTCGTGAAGGCGATCGTCGTGCCCGGCAAGCTGGTGAATCTCGTCGTCAAGTAGGGGGCGGGGCTGCCGGTCCCCGGCCTCGCGTGCATCTCGCACGCGACCTCGCCGCGGCTGCGCACTGAATTCGCGAAGCGCGCGTGCGCTGTGACGGCGCCGTGCGTAGCGTCGCGGAGGTGCCGTCGTCCTCGCCGTCCAAGCCCCAGCTCGCGATCTACGCGGCGTTCGCGATCGCCGTCCTGCTGATCGGCGCGCGCTTCCTGCGGCACGGTTCGGCGGGGTCGTCTGCGGACGGGGGCGCGCCGCCGGCCGCGTTCGCGACGACGACGACCACCACGACCGCCGCCGGCGGCCCGGCTGACGCAATCGGCGAGGCCGGCGCCGGCGCGCGGCTCGTCGTGGACGTCAAGGGCGCCGTGCGGCGCCCGGGCGTCTACCGGCTGGCCGCCGGCGCACGCGCCTATGACGCGATCCGCCGCGCGGGCGGCCTGACGGCCCGCGCCGATCGCATCGGCGTGAATCTCGCGGCCAGAGTCGTGGACGGGGGAGAGGTCGTCGTGCCGGAGCGCGGCGCCGGTGGGCAGGGCGCCGCGGCGGAGCCGGCGGCCGGCACGACCGCGGGCGGCGGCGGGACGGGCGCCGGTGCAGGCGGCGGAGCGAGCCAGCCGCTCGCGCTCGATCTCAACACCGCGACAGAGCAGCAGCTCGAGCAGCTCGACGGCGTCGGCCCGGCGCTCGCCGCGAAGATCGTCGCCTACCGCGAGCAGCACGGCGGCATCTCGTCGGTCGATCAGCTCGACGAGGTCAGCGGGATCGGACCCGCAAAGCTCGCCGCGATCCGCGCGCAGCTCGGGCGATGAGCAACCACCCGCGCCACCTCGTCCTCGCGGGGCTCGTCGCCGGTCAGCTCGCCGCGCCGCTCGCGCCGCCGGTCGTGCTGCTGCTGATGGCGGTCGCGGCGGCGCTCGCCGGCCGCCCGCCACTCGCGCTGCTGAGCGCCACCGCCGTGCTGGCCGGCGCGCTCGGCGTGCATGCGCGGCTCGCCGCGCTCGACCGTACGCAGCTCCCGCCGCTGTTCGGCTCGACCGTCGTCGCGCGCGTCGCGCTGCTCGAACAGCCGCGGCGGGTTCGATACGGCCACACGGCGCTGGTGCAGGTGCGCGGTCTGGCGACGCTCGGCGCGCCGAGTCGCGCGGCGGGAGCGGGCGAGCGCGTGATGCTGCGAATCGGCGAGCGCGTCGCCTGGCCGCCCGCGCCGACCGGCGCGCTCGTCGACGTGCGCGGCCGGCTGCGCGCGCTCGGGCCGTTCGAGCAGTACATGGCGCTGCGCGGCGCGCACGCGGCGCTCTCGCTCGACGCCGCGGCTGCGACGGGCGCCCGCCGCGGCGGAGCGATGGGCGCGGTCGATGCGATTCGCACACGCGCCGAGCATGCGCTGAGCGCGGGGCTGCCGGCGCCGCAGGCCGCGCTGCTGCGCGGCATGACGCTCGGACAGGACCAGGCGCTAGACGCGCGCACGCGCGCGGACTTCCGCGTCTCCTCGCTCGCGCACGTGCTCGCCGCGAGCGGGCAGAACGTCGCGCTACTGCTCGCGCTCGCGCTGCCGCTGCTCGCGTGGGCGGGCTTCGGCCTGCGCGGGCGCCTGCTCGGCTCGCTCGCACTGATCGCGCTCTACGTCCCGCTCGCCGGCGCCGGCCCCTCGATCCAACGCGCCGGCGTGATGGGCGCCGCCACAACCGTCGCCGCCCTCGCCGGCCGCCCGGCATCGCGCTGGTACGCATTGCTGCTCGCCGCCGCCATCACGCTCGCCCTCAACCCACGCGCCAGCGCCGACGTCGGCTGGCAGCTCTCATTCGCCGCAGTCATCGCCATCGCCGCCCTCGCCCCGCGGCTGCGCGCAGCACTGGGAAAGCGTCGCGCGCCAGACCAGCTCGCCGAGGCGCTCGCGGTCACCGCCGCAGCCACGCTCGGCACCGCGCCGCTCCTCGCCTACCACTTCCACCAGCTCTCGCTCGTCGGCATCCCCGCCAACCTGCTTGCCGCCCCCGCCATCGCACCGATCACCTGGCTCGGCATGCTCGCGGCCACAGCAGGCCAGATCACCCCGCAACTCGCAGCACCACTGAACGCAGCGAACGCCTACCTGCTCGCCTACGTCGCCGCCATCGCCCACGCCGCCGCCAGCATCCCGCACGCAAGCGTCTCTGTCTGAAAGGACCGCCCGCGCAGCCCGCGGCGCGAGATTGGACTGCGAGGCGTCTGTTTCAGCGCCTCGCAGGGCAATGCTCGGCGCCGCGGGCGTACCGGCCACGCCCACACGTACACTCGGCAACCCCATGCCGACCTTCAAGCCCGCCTACCTGATCCACGGCGACGACCACGGCCGCCTCTCCGAGCGCCGCGCCAGACTGCGGGCGCTCGCCGAACAGGAGAGCGGGACGCACGGGGTCGAGCTGTTCGAGGGGGAGGCGGCGAGCGCCGAGACGGTCGCGGCCGCCCTCTCGGCGATGACGTTCGCGGCTGGCCGGCGCTTCCTGATCGTCGACGGCGTCGAGCGCTGGAAGGCCACCGACGTGGCACTGATCGAGCCGGCGCTCGCGAGCCTTCCGCCCGACACCACGGTTGTCTTCTTCGGCCGCGAGGAAGGACGGACGCAGGTCCCCGACGGGCTCGCAGCGGCGGTGCGGAAGGCCGGCGGCGACGTAAGCGCCGAGCAGAACGTGAAGCCGTGGGACCTGCCGAGATGGGCGGCGGCACAGGCCGCGCAGCTCGGGATCGAGTTGCATCCGGCGGCCGCGCGGGTGCTCGTGGAGCAGGTCGGCGAGCGCCAGCAGCGCCTGCTGCGCGAGCTGGAGAAGCTCGCGCTTGAGCTGAGCGCCGAGCGCGCCCAGCCGGTGCGGCTCGACGCCGAGCAGATCGAGGAGCTGACCGCCAGCTCGGCGGAGCGCAAGAGCTGGACGCTCGCCGACGCGCTCGTCGCGCGTGACGGCGCCGCCGCCATGCGCGCCTATTTCGAGCTGCGCGATCAGGGAGAGCGGCTCGCCGGCCTGCTCTACATGATCGCCCGCCGCCTGCGGGATGCGCTCGACGCCGCGGCTCGGCTCGCCGCCGGCGAGCCGGCTGCGCAGGTTCGGCGCAGCCTGCGCTTGAAGCCCAAGGCCGCCGAGCGCCTCGTCGCCGACGTCCAACGCACCGACGTCGCCACGCTGCGCGCGACGCTCGCGGTCGTCGCCGACCTCGAGCTCGCCTCGCGCGGCGGGAGCGGCAGCGCGCTCGACGAGGACACGCTGGCCGTCGAGGCGATCGCGCGGATTGCGGCGGCGTAGCCCGGGTCACCCGCGGTGGGGGGTTGCGAGCCGGCCGGTCCGTGCCGATAAGCGGTTCATGAGCGTGGACACGCTGCCCGCTGGCCTGACCGCGCCCGTCGAGCGCGGGCGGTCGCATCTGCTGATCGGCGAGCTGCTGGTCGAGCTCGGCCACGCGACGCAGGACCAGGTCCTGCGCGCGGTCGGAACCGGCCGCGAGACGGGGCGCGCGACCGGCGCGGTGCTCGTCGACGACGGCATCATCACGTACGACCAGCTCGCGCAGGCGCTCGCCAGGCGACTCGGGCTCTACTACGTCGACCTCGCCTCCTTCCAGGTCGACATGAGCGCCGCCAACCTGCTGGAGGCGAGCGTCGCGCGCCGTCACGGCGCCGTCCCGATCGGCTTCCTCGACGACGCGCGCAGCGTGCTGCTCGTCGCGATGTCGGATCCGGCGAACGTGCTCGCGATCGATGACATCGCCCTGCTGACGGGCTGCGAGGTGCAGCCGGCGATCGCCGCCGCGCCCGACGTGCTTCAGCTCACGGCGAGACTCGACCGCTTCGACGAGGCGGCCGAGCAGGCGGTCGCCGCCAGCGTCGCCGAAGCCGAGAGCATGGCGGAGCTGGACCTCGCCGAGACGATCGAGGACGCGCCCGTCGTCAAGCTCGTGCACTCGATCATCGCCCAGGCGGTCGAGCGCGGCGCGTCCGACATCCACCTCGCGCCGCAGGGACGCGAGCTGCGCGGCCAGCTGCGGATCGACGGCGTGCTGTCCGACGCGCTCGCGATCCCGGCGCGGATGGCCCCGCACGTGATCTCGCGCATCAAGATCATGGCCAGCCTCGACATCTCCGAGCGGCGCCTGCCGCAGGACGGCCGGCTCGCGTTCACGCTCCACGAGCGCCGCGTCGACGTGCGCGTGCTGACGCTGCCGCTCGTCGACGGCGAGTCGGTCGTGATGCGCATCCTCGACAAAGGCGCCGGCACCGTGAGCCTCGAGCAGCTCGGGATGCTCGAGTCCGAGCGCGCCCGCTTCGAGGCGGCGATTGGGCGTCCCTACGGTGCCGTGCTCGTGACGGGCCCGACCGGCTCCGGCAAGACGACCTCCCTCTATGCCGCGCTGCAGACGCTCAACACCGGCACGCGCTCGATCCTCACCTTGGAGGACCCGGTCGAGTACCGCGTCGCCGGCATCAAGCAGATGCAGGTGAACGTGAAGGCCGGCGTCACGTTCGCGAACGGCCTGCGCTCGATGATGCGCGCCGATCCCGACGTGATGCTCGTCGGCGAGATCCGCGACCGCGAGACGGCCCAGATCGCGGTCGAGTCGGCGCTGACGGGCCACCTCGTCCTCTCGACGCTGCACACGAACGATGCGCCGACGGCGATCACGCGCTTGATCGAGATGGGGATCGAGCCGTTTCTCGTGGCCTCGGCGATCGACTGCGTCGTCGCGCAGCGACTCGCCCGCAGACTGTGCGACCGCTGCCGCAGACCGGTCCGCCTGTCAGCCGAACTGCTGCGCGCGAACGGGTTCCTCGCGGACGACGACGTCGAGGCGTTCGAGGCGGTCGGCTGCGGGCAGTGCGGCGCGAGCGGCTACCGCGGGCGGCTCGGGATCTTCGAGGTGATGCGGATGAGCGACGCGATCCGCGCCCACGTGCTCGCCCGCGACCCCGCGACGTCGGTCGCCGAAACAGCGGTCGCGGAGGGCATGCGCCGCCTGCGCGACGACGCGCTCGAAAAGATTCGAACGGGCCTCACCTCAGCTGCAGAGGCGGCGCGGGTGACGGTCGCGTCCTGAGCCGCCGCTGCTCGCGAGCCGTTAGCGCGAGTCCGGCGCCCGCCAGGGAAGGACGCAGTCTGCGTGGCGTGCAATCGCACGCGAGCAGGCGAGGACGCCCCCTGGCGGGATGCCGGGGCGCGCTAGCGGTTCGCGAGGCGCGCCGCGCGGGACTTCTTGCGCGAGCCGGTGTTCTTGTGGAGCGCGCCGCGCTTGACGGCCTTGTCGATCGTCTTGACCAGCTCGCGGTGGGCGGGCTCGGCGTCGGCGGCGTCGCCGCCCTCGCCGACGGCCGCTTCGAGGCGCCGGAAGAGGGTCTTGACCTTCGACGTGTAGCGGCGGTTCTCGAGCCGCTCACGCTCGGCGCGCAGGATGCGCTTCTTCTGCGAATGGATGTTGGCCATGACGTAGCGAGGCCGCGGTCAGGGCCGCGGCGCGCCGTACTATAGCGCGCTCGTGTCCCCCGAGACGGAGACCCCGGCCACGCCCTCCGAGCCGCCCCCCGCCGAGCCGGGTGGGCGGGGCCAGCATTCCCGGGGCCTGGCCCGCAACACCGCCATCTTCTCCGTCGCGACCGGCCTTTCGCGCATCGCCGGGCTCGTGCGCGAGGTCGTCGCTTCGAGCTACTTCGGCACCTCGGGCCCGTTCTCGGCGTTCACGATCGCCTTCCAGGTCCCCAACCTGGTCCGCAGCCTGTTCGCCGACGCGGCGCTGAGTGCGGCCTTCGTGCCGGTCTTCATGGAGCACATCGCGCACGGCAGAAAGCGCGAGGCGGCGCGCCTGGCCTCGACGCTGCTGTTCGTGATGCTCGCCGCGCTGGGCGCGCTGACCGCGCTCTTCATCCTCTTCGCCGGGCTGATCATGCCGCTCTTCACGGGCGACAAGTTCACCCCCGAGCTGAACGACCTCACGATCGGCCTGAGCCGCGTGCTGTTCCCGATCGTGCTGCTGCTCGGCATCAACGGGCTCGTCGTCGGGATCCTCAACTCCTACGAACACTTCACGATCCCGGCGATCGCGCCGCTGGTGTGGAACCTCGTGATCATCGCGATGCTGGTCGCGCTCAAGCCGCTCTTCCACGGCCAGAACGAGATGTACGCCTACGCGATCGGCGTGCTCGGCGGCACCGTCGTCCAGCTGCTGATGTCGGTGCCGATGCTGCCGCGCGTCGGCTTCCACTTCGAGTGGGCGTTCGACTGGCGCGACCCGCACGTCGCACGCGTCTTCCGGCTGATGCTGCCGGTGACGATCGGGCTCGGGGTGATCAACTTCGACCTGCTGATCAACTCCTCGCTCGGCACGCTCGTCTCCGAGCAGGCGCCGCGCGCGATCGACGCGGCGTTCCGCATCTACATGCTGCCGCAGGGGATGTTCAGCGTCGCGCTCGCGACCGTGCTGTTCCCGACGCTGTCCCGCCTCGCCGCGCAAGGCGACATGCCTGAGCTGCGGCGGACGATGGCGTCCGGCGCGCGCCAGATCTACCTGCTGCTGATCCCGGCCGCCGTCTTCACTGCGGTGCTGGCGACGCCGATCGTGCGGCTCGTCTACCAGCGCGGAGACTTCACCGCCCACTCGACCGCCCTCGTCTCGACGGCGCTCTTCTGGTTCTCGTTCAGCTTGCCGTTCGCGGGCGTGAACCTGCTGCTGACGCGCACGTTCTTCTCGTTGCAGCGGCCGTGGCTGCCGACTGCGCTGGCGGTCGGGAACATGGCGATCGACGTGGTCGTGAGCGTCGCGCTCTACAAGCCGTTCGGGATCGCCGGCCTCGTGCTCGGCACCGTCGCCGGGAACGTCGGCATGACGGCGGGCCAGACGTGGCGGCTGCGCAAGCTGCTCGACGGCAGCCTGGAGGGCCGCCGCACGCTGACCGCGGTCGTGCAGATGCTCGCGGCCAGCGTCCTGCTCGGGCTCATCTCCTACGGCGTCTGGTGGGGGCTGGACCACGCACTCGGGCGCTCGCTGCCCGCGCAGATCGTCTCCGTCGGCGCCGCGCTCGCCGCCGGCGCCGGCGTCTACATCGGCGCCGTGCTCGCGCTCGGGATCCCCGAGGCCCGCCAGATCCGCACGCTCCTGGCCGGCAGGCTCAAGCGCGGCGGCTGAGCGCTGCGCGTACGACCAAGGTCGTACGCGCGGCCCCGGCGAAGATCATCCCCACGGCTGTTGTGGAGCGCCGCGGCCGGTCATAGCGTGCCGGGCATGATCCGCGTAGAGAATCTGACCAAGCGCTATGGCGAGAAGACGGCGGTCGACGACCTGAGCTTCTCGATTCCGACCGGGGTGGTGACCGGCTTCCTTGGGCCGAACGGGGCTGGCAAGTCGACGACGCTGCGACTGATCCTCGGGCTCGACACCCCGAGCGCGGGCGCGGTGTCGATCGACGGGAGGGCCTACCGCGACTATGACGCGCCACTGCGCATGGTCGGCACGATGTTGGAGGCGCGCGCGATCCACTCGGGTCGCTCGGCGTACAACCATTTGCTCGCGCTTGCGCAGACCCACGGGCTGCCGCGCTCGCGCGTCGAGGAGGTGATCGAGCTCGTCGGCATCGGCGAGGTCGCGCGCAGACGCGTCGGGAGCTTCTCGCTCGGCATGGGGCAGCGGCTCGGGATCGCGGCGGCGCTGATCGGCGATCCGCAGACGGTGATCCTCGACGAGCCGGCGAACGGGCTTGACCCGGAGGGGATCCGCTGGATCCGCAACCTGCTGAAGGGACTCGCGGGCGAGGGGCGCACCGTGTTCGTCTCCTCGCACGTGATGAGCGAGATGGCGCAGACGGCGGAGCGCTTGGTCGTGATCGGGCGAGGTCGCCTGATCGCCGACACGACCGTCGAGGAGTTCGTGAGCCGGGCGTCCTCAGACGCGCCGGTGCGCGTGCGCACGCCGCAGGCGACGGAGCTGCGCGACGCGCTCGCGGACCGCGGCGTCCAGGTCTCCGGCGACGAGCGCGGCGTGCTCGAGGTGCGGGGCGCGAGCGCCGAGCGGATCGGCGAGGCGGCGGCCGCGGGCGGCATCGTGCTGCACGAGCTGACGCCCCTGCAGGCCTCGCTCGAGGACGCCTTCATGCACCTCACGCACAACGCCGTCGAGTACCACACCGGAGCGCAGGCCGAAGCGGCCGGCGCGGACATCGAGCCCGAGTTGGGAGCCCGCGCATGAGCGCTACCGTCGCCGACCCCTCCGCCGCCCGCGGCAGCGCGACGCCGCGCGGGCGCGTCACGCAGTGGCACGTGGTGCGGTCCGAGTGGACGAAGCTGTGGTCGCTGCGCTCCACGCGCTGGTCGCTGCTCGCGGCGGTCGTCTCGATGGCGGGGCTCGGGGTGCTCGCCTCGGCGATCCTGATGAGCCGCTGGTCGGAGCTGAACCCGCAGAAGCGGACCTATTTCGACGCGATCGACCACAGCCTCGGCGGCGCCGACCTCGCGCAGCTCGCGATCGGCGTGCTCGGCGTGCTGATCGTCAGCGGCGAGTACTCGACCGGCATGATCCGCTCGAGCATGCTGGCGGTGCCGCGGCGCCTGCCGGTGCTGTGGGCGAAGATCGCCGTCTTCGGCGCCGTCACGTTCGTGCTGATGCTGATCGCTGCGTTCGTCGCATTCACCGCCTCGCAGGCGGTGCTGAGCCAGCACCACGTGAACGTCGCGCTGAACGCCCCGCACGCGCTGCGGGCGGTCGTCGGCACGGCGCTGTTCCTGACCGTGCTCGGCATCCTCTGCACCGCGATCGGCGCGCTCGTGCGCAACAGCGCCGGCGGCATCTCGGCGTTCGTCGCGCTGCTGTTCGTGCTGCCGGGGGTCGCCGGGATCCTGCCGAGCAACGTCGCCGACACGATCGACCCGTACCTGCCGTCGAACGCCGGCGCCACGCTCATGCAGGCCGTCCCGGACGCGCACATGCTTTCGCCGTGGGCCGGCTTCGCGCTGTTCTGCGGCTATGCGGCCGTGGCGGTCGCGGCGGCGGCGCTGATGCTGGTGCGACGCGACGTGTGATATCGACAGGAAGCTATGCGCACCGACGGGCACGTCCGTTCGCTGGTCGACCGTCACCCGGTCGCGGTCGACGCGCTGATCGCACTCGGGCTGCTGGCGATCGCGGGCGCCCAGCTCGCACACGGCCATTCGGCGTGGTCGGCGTGGTTGTTCCCGCCGCTGCTGACGCTGCCGCTGTTGTGGCGCCGGCGCGCGCCGTCGGCGGTGTTCGTCGCGATCGCGCTCGTGGCGTTGGGACAGCGGTTGGTGGCGCGGCCGACGTGGGGGGACCTCGCGCTGCTCGTCGCGCTCTATACCGTCGCAGCGACTGCGCCGCGCGCTCGCGCGTTCAGCGCCGGGGCGGTGCTCGAGCTGGGCATCGTGCTCGCCGTGCTCCAGACTCAGCGGAACGACCCGGTCGCCGGCACCGTCTTCCTGACGGGCATGGTGATCGCCGCCGGTGCGCTCGGACGCAGCGCGCAGATCCGCCGGGCGTACCTGCGCTCGCTCGAGGAGCGCGCGGCGCGGCTCGAGCACGAGCGCGACCAGCAGGGCCAGATCGCGGCAGCCGCCGAGCGGGCGCGGATCGCGCGCGAGATGCACGACATCGTCGCGCACAACCTTTCGGTGATGACCGCGCTCGCCGACGGCGCCGCCTACGCCGCCCGCAGCGACCCCGACCAGGCGGTGCGCGCGATGGACCTCTCCGCGCAGACCGGCCGTCAGGCGCTCGCCGACATGCGCCGGCTGCTCGGCGTGCTGCGCGAGGACGCCGGCGCGGAGCGCGCGCCGCAGCCCGGCGCCGACGACGTGCCCGAGCTGATCGCCCAGGTGCGCGCCGCGGGCCTGCCGGTCACGCTCGCGGTCGAGGGCTCGCACGAAGCGCTCCCGCCGGCTGCGCAGCTCACGCTCTTCCGCTTGATCCAGGAGGCGCTGACGAACTCGCTCAAGCACGCGGGCCCGGGCGCGACTGCGGCGGTCGCGCTGCGCTACGCCGACGACGCGGTCGAGCTCGACGTCTCGGACACCGGCCGCGGCGCGGCGAGCCCGAGCCCCGGCGGCCAGGGACTGAGCGGCATGCGCGAGCGCGCCGCGGTCTATGCCGGCGAGGTCGAGGCCGGGCCGCGACCCGAGGGCGGCTGGCGCGTACGAGCGCGGCTCAACGTGCCGCGCGAGCAGCCCGCGGTCGCATGAGCACGCGAGTGCTGCTCGCGGACGACCAGCCGCTGTTGCGGCTCGGCTTCCGCATGGTGATCGACGCGCACGACGACATGACCGTCGTCGGCGAGGCCGGCGACGGCGAGGAGGCCGTGCGGCTGAGCGCGGCCCTGTCGCCCGACGTCGTGCTGATGGACGTGCGCATGCCGGGCGTCGACGGGATCGAGGCGACGCAGCGCATCGCGCAGGCCGGCGACGGCCCCCGCGTCGTGATCCTCACGACCTTCGACCTCGACGCCTACGCCTACAACGCGCTGCGCGCCGGCGCGAGCGGCTTCCTGCTCAAGGACGTGCCGCCGAGCGACCTGCTGTCAGCAATCCGCGCGGTCGCCAGCGGCGATGCGGTGATCGCCCCGAGCGTCACGCGGCGCCTGCTCGACGCCTACGCGGACCGCCTGCCGAACGACCCGGAGGCGACCGCGAGCCCGTCGCCGGCCGACGACCGGCTCAAGCTGTTGACCGACCGCGAGCACGAGGTACTGCTCGAGGTCGCCGCCGGTCGCTCCAACGCCGAGATCGCCGAGCGGCTCATCGTCACCGAGGCGACCGTCAAGACGCACGTCGGGCGAGTGCTGACGAAGCTCGAGCTGCGCGACCGCGTCCAGGCGGTCATCTTCGCCTACGAGAACCGCATCGCCGGAGAGGCGTCGAGCCGTCCCCGCTGACCGCGGCGCAGTGCGGCGGGGTCCGGAGACGGGAGATGCGCTCCCGCCTCTACCCTGTACCGGCCCATGGCCGACCAGGACCGCATCCGCAACTTCTCGATCATCGCCCACATCGACCATGGGAAGTCGACGCTGGCCGACCGGATCCTGGAGCTGACGAAGACCGTCGAGGCGCGCGACATGAAGGCGCAGCTGCTCGACTCGATGGAGCTGGAGCGCGAGCGCGGCATCACGATCAAGGCGCAGGCCGTGCGCGTGCTGTTCGACGCGAGCGACGGCGAGACCTACCAGCTGCACCTCATCGACACGCCCGGCCACGTCGACTTCACCTACGAGGTCAGCCGCTCGCTCGCCGCCTGCGAGGGCGCGCTGCTCGTGGTCGACGCTTCGCAGGGCGTCGAGGCGCAGACGCTGGCGAACACCTACCTCGCCGTCGACTCGGGCCTGGAGCTGATCCCGTGCCTGAACAAGATCGACCTGCCCGGCGCGGAGCCCGAGCGCGTCGCGGGCGAGGTCGCCGAGCTGCTCGGCGAGCCGGCGGACGAGGTGCTGCGCATCAGCGCGAAGACGGGCGAGGGCGTCGTCGCGGTGCTCGACCAGCTCGTGCAGAAGGTGCCGCCGCCGTCCGGCGATCCCGGCGCCCCGCCGCGCGCGCTCATCTTCGACTCCGAGTTCGACCAGTACCGCGGCGTGATCGCCTACGTGCGCGTCGTCGACGGCACGTTCACGAAGGGCGAGGCGATCCGCGCGATGGCGGCCGGCACCGAGGCCGACATCGACGACATCGGCTTCTTCAACCCGCGCATGACGCCGGCGGACAGGCTCGGCCCCGGCGAGGTCGGCTACGTCATCACCGGCATCAAGGACGTCACGCGCCTGCGCGTCGGCGACACGCTCACGACGAAGCGCGCGGCGGCGAGCGAGGCGCTGCCGGGCTACCGCGACGTCAAGCCGATGGTCTTCTGCGGCCTCTTCCCGATCGACTCCGACGACTACCCCGACCTGCGCGACGCCTTGGAGAAGCTCGTGCTCAACGACGCCGCGCTGTCGTGGGAGCCGGAGACCTCCGACGCGCTCGGCTTCGGCTTCCGCTGTGGCTTCCTCGGCCTGCTGCACATGGACATCGTGCGCGAACGGCTGGAGCGCGAGTACGACCTCGAGCTGCTCACGACGATGCCGTCGGTCGAGGTCGAGGTCGAGCTGGAGAACGGCGAGATCATCCCGGTCCACAACCCGACCGACATGCCCGACCCCTCCAAGATCCGCGAGGTGCGCGAGCCCTACATCCGTGCCTCGATCCTCACGCCGAAGGAATACGTCGGCACGATCATGGAGCTGTGCCAGGAGCGGCGCGGCACGCACGCCGGCATGCACTACCTCTCGGCCGACCGGGTGCAGCTGGAGTACGAGCTGCCGCTCGCCGAGATCGTGCTCGACTTCTTCGATCAGCTGAAGTCGCGCACGAAGGGCTATGCGTCGCTCGACTACGAGCTGATCGGGCTGAAGGCCTCCGACCTCGTCAAGCTCGACGTGCTGCTGAGCGGCGACCCGGTCGACGCGCTCTCGATGGTCGTGCATCGCAGCAAGGCGCACACGGTCGGCAGGACGCTCGCCGAGAAGCTGCGCGAGAAGATCCCGCGCCAGCAGTTCGACGTGCCGATCCAGGCCGCCATAGGCTCGCGCGTCGTCGCGCGCGAGACCGTCAAGGCCTACCGCAAGGACGTCATCGCGAAGTGCTACGGCGGCGACATCTCGCGCAAGCGCAAGCTGCTGGAGAAGCAGAAGGAGGGCAAGAAGCGGATGAAGCAGGTCGGCCGCATCGAGGTCCCGCAGGAGGCCTTCCTCGCCGTGCTCGAGCTGGGCGACGCGAAGTAGCCGGCGCGATGGAGCTCGGCCTGAGCGGGAGGCGCTGCGTCGTGACGGGCGCGAGCAGCGGCATCGGCCGTGCGACGGCGGAGCTGCTCGCGGCCGAGGGCGCGCGGCTGCTGCTCGTCGCGCGCGATCGCGACGCGCTCGCGGCGGGTGCGCCCGCGGCGGCGGAGCTGTTCGCCGCCGACGTCACGGAACCGGACGCGGGCGAGCGGATCGTCGCCGCGTGCGTTGAGCGGCTCGGCGGGATCGACGCGCTCGTCAACAACGCCGGCACCTCCTTCGTGCGCCCGCTGGACGAGTTGACCGAGCAGGACTGGGAGGCGCAGTGGCAGCTCAACGTGCGCGGGCCGGAGCGGCTGATGCGGGCCGCCGCGCCGCGGATGGCGGAGCAGGGCGGCGGGCGGATCGTCAACGTCTGCTCGACGTCCGGCAAGCGCCCGTCGCTGCGCAACGCCGCCTACTCGGTCACGAAGGCCGCGCAGCTTTCGCTCTCGCGCGCGTACGCCGACGCGTGGGTGCGCCGCGGCGTGATCGTCAACGCGGTCGCGCCCGGGCTGACCGCCAGCGAGCTTTGGGCGGGCGACGGCGGCCTCGCCGACCAGACGGTCGCTGCCGGGGGCGCCGCGGATCGCGACGCCGCGTTGGCGGCGGCGGCGGGCGGCGTCCCGCTCGGGCGCTTCGCCGAGCCGGAGGAGATCGCGGCGGTGATCGTCTTCCTCTGCTCGCAGCGCGCGAGCGACGTCGTCGGCGCGGCCTGGTCGGTCGACGGTGGCGCCGTGCCCGTGATCCTCTGAGAGACTGCCGCGCCATGCCAGTGAACACATCTGCCGTGGGCAAGGAATACGCGCCGGTCGTCTACGCGGTCGGCCGCGAGAAGGTCAAGGAGTACGCCAGCGCCGTCGGCGAGACGAACCCGCTGCACCTCGATCCGGGCGCCGCGCGCGCTGCCGGCTACGACGACGTCGTGGCGCCGCCGATGTTCGCGGTCGTCTACCAGGCGCCCGCCGTGATGCCGGGCATGTTCGACCCCGAGGTCGGGATCAACTTCGCGATGCTCGTCCACAGCGGGCAGGACTTCCGCTGGGAGCGCGTGGTGGTCGCCGGCGAGGAGCTGAGCACGCAGGCGAAGGTCGCGAGCATCTCGGAGAAGGGCGGCATGGGCTTCTACGACTTCGAGGTCGTGACGAAGGACGCGGGCGGCGCGCCGGTGTGCACCGGAATCTGGAAGATAATCGTGCGGGGAGTGTGAGCGAGATGGCTGCGACATTCGAGCCGGGCAGCGCGCTGCCGGAGCTGAAGGTGACGCCGGACCGCTTCCTGACGGTCCGCTACGCGGGCGCCTCGGGCGACTTCAACCCGATCCACATCGACGAGGAGTTCGCGAAGTCGGTCGGATTGCCGGGGCGGATCCTGCACGGGCTGTGGTCGATGGCGCAGGTCGCGCGCGCGCAGACCGAAGCGGCCGGCGGTCCCGACAAGCTGAAGGCGCTCTCGGTGCAGTTCCGCGGCATGGGCGTGCTGGAGCAGGAGGTCGTCGTGTCCTCGACCGTCACATCGGTCGAGGACGGGATCGCCACCGTCGAGGCGGAGGCGCGCCAGGGCGAGACGCGCATCGTGCGCAACGCGGTCGCCTCGGTGGCGTTGGACTGATTTGCGGCGCGGACGGGGAGGCTCGCTCTGCAATGGCCTCCCTGTCCTCCAGTCCGCGCAAGCGGCACGCACTGGAGCTGTTCGCCGGCCTGCCGCGCCACTACGACCGCGCCGGCGCAGCGCTCAGCTTCGGGCAGGATCCGCGCTGGCGCGCGGCGCTGGTGCGCGCGATCGCGGTCGGCCCCGACGCGCGCGTGCTCGACGTCGCGACCGGCACGGGGATGGTCGCCGCCGCGCTGGTGCGCCGCAGCGGCTGCCGCGTCACGGCGCTCGACCAGAGCGCGCAGATGCTCGGCGGGCTGCGGGGGCGGATCGCCGCGGACCCGCGCCTTGCCGAGCGGCTCGAGCCGCTGCAGGGCGAGGCCGAGGCGCTGCCGTTCCCCGACGCCTCCTTCGACGCGCTCAGCTTCACCTACCTGCTGCGCTACGTCGAGGATCCCGCGGCGACGGTGCGCGAGCTGGCGCGCGTCGTGAAGCCGGGCGGGACGGTCGCGATGGTCGAGTTCGGCGTGCCGTCGCGGCGCGTGCTGCGCGTGCTGTGGCGGGTCTACACGCGCCTCGTCATGCCCGCGCTCGGCCGCCTGCTCTCGCGCGACTGGCAGGCGGTCGGCGCGTTCCTGGGGCCGAGCATCGAGGGGTTCTACGAGCGCTTTCCGCTGCCGGCGCTCGCGGCGCTGTGGGAGCGGGCCGGGCTGGAGGACGTGCGCGTGCGGCGGATGAGCTTCGGCGCGGGGGTCGTGATGACGGCGCGGCGGGCGGCCGCGTGAGCGCGCCGGCGGCAACGCGCCCCGCCTTCTACGCGCTGCGCGGCGGCGGCTGGCGCGACCTCGTCACGCTGCTGCATCCGCCGTACACGGCGTGGCACCTCTCGTACGTCGCGCTCGGCGCGGTCGCGGCGACCCACTTCGACCTCACGCGGCTGTGGTGGGCGCTCGGCGCGTTCCTGTTGGCGGTGGGCGTCGCGGCGCACGCGCTCGACGAGCTGCGCGGCCGCCCGCTGCGCACGCGCCTCTCCGACCGCACGCTGATCGCGCTCGCGACGCTCGGGCTCGGCGGCGCCTGCGCGATCGGGGTCGCGGGGATCGCGACCGTCTCCGCGACGCTCATCCCGTTCGTCGTCCTCGGCGCCTTCCTCGTGCTCGCCTACGACCTCGAGCTGCTCGGCGGGCGCCTCCATGGGCCGTGGACGTTCGCGCTCGGCTGGGGCGGCTTCCCGGCGCTGACCGGCTTCTGGGTCTGCGCGCTGCGGTTCGAGCTCTCGGGGCTGCTCGTCGCAGCCGCCTGCACGCTGCTGAGCGTCGTGCAGCGGCGGCTCAGCCTGCCCGTGCGCGAGCTGCGCCGGCGCACCGTCGCGCTCGAAGGGGAGCAGCGCCTGGCCGACGGCAGCGTCGTCGAGCTGAGCGCCGCGCGGCTGCTCGCGCCGCTCGAGGGCGCGCTGCGCGCGCTGTGGTTCGCGCTCGTGCTGCTCGCGGTCGGGATGGTGCTGCTGCGCGCGTGAGCTACGCGAACAGCCCCGAGCCGACCCAGTCGGCCGCGCCGCGAGCGCCGCGCGGCGCGAAGAAGTAACCGCCGCCGACCGGGGTGACGTAGTCGATCATCGGCTCGTCGTCGAGGCGGCGCTGGATCGTCGCGAACTGGCGCCCGACGTCCTGGTTGAAGGCGACGAACACGAGGCCCATGTCGAGCTGCCCGGCGGAGTCGAAGCCGCGGTGGAAGTTGTAGCCGCGGCGCAGGATCCGCTGCTCGGCGGTCGCCTGCGTGCGGGGGTTCGAGCGGCGGATGTGCGCGTCGAGCGGGATTCGGACGCCGCTCGGGTCGAGCGCGTAGCGCGGATCCTCGTACTCGTCGGTGCCGCCCAGCGGTGCGCCGCTGTCGCGCGTGCGGCCGATCATGTTCTCCTGCTCGCGCAGGCCGACGCGATCCCAGAACTCGACGTGCATGCGGATCGTGCGCAGCACCTGGTAGGTGCCGCCGGCCGTCCAGGCCTGCGCGCCGCCGCCGGCGCCGACCCACAGCAGGCGCCGCATCAGGTCGGCGTCGCCGACGTCCGGGTTGCCGGTGCCGTCGCGGAAGCCGAACAGGTTGCGGCGCGAGCTGTCGGCGGTCGGGCCGCGGTGCGCGCCCTGGAAGCCGTCGATCGTCCAGCGCAGCGCGAACGCGCCGCGCACGGGCCGCAGCAGCTCGCGCACCGCGTGCGCGACGGTGTCGCGGTGCTGCGCGCAGACCTGCAGCAGCACGTCGCCGTGACACTGCGCGGGATCGAGGTCGTCGTGCGGGAACGGCTCCATCCTCGTCAGCCCTGCGGGGCGGCGCCGGGCGAGCCCGTAGCGGTCGTCGAACAGGGAGGCGCCGAAGGCGATTGTGACCGTGAGCGCGTCCGGCGCGATCGTCGTGCCGAGCGTGCCGGAGTCGACCGGCGGATCGTCGACCTCCAGGCGGGCGGGGATCGTGGACCCCTGCGTCAGCTCGCGCGCGCGGCTCGACAGCGCCTGCAGCCCGATCGCGAGCGTGGAGCGGTCGGGCGCGATCGCGTCGAGCGCGACGAACGTCGCCTGCTCGGGCGCCGGCGTGATGATCCCCGCCTGGTGGTCGCCGTCGAACGGGATGCGCACGTCGAGGCCCGGGTCGGCGCCGTCGGGCGATGGAGCTTCCGCCGCGTGCGCCTCGGCGGCGCCGAGCAGCCCGCCGGCGCCGAGCGTCGCGGCGGAGCGCAGCAGGAACGCACGGCGGTCGAGGCTCATCTGGCCTGCTCCCTGATCGTGGGGATCGCCGGCGTCAGCGTCGTCTCGAGCGAGCCGGGGACGGCGGCGAGCGCCTCCAGCAGCGCGCCGAGCGCGCCGTCGACGCGCTCGTGCTCCGCCCGGCTCAGCTCGCAACGGCGGCCAGGCGCCGCCGTGGGCGCGGCGCACGACGGCGAGCGCCCGCGTGAGCTGCGCCATGTCGGTCTGCACCGGCGCGAGCGCGTCGCCGCGGCCGTCGAGCAGCGGCCGCAGCGTGCCGATCACCGCCTCGGTCGCGTCGAGCGAAGCGGCCGTCGCCAGCAATCCCGCGCCGCTCCACGGCGCCGCGCGGCCGCTGAGCATGTCGCGCTGGGCGTCCTCGAGAATCTCGTGCGCGCGGGTGGCGTAGTCGAGCGGCGGGATCGCGACGGTGCGCACGACGCGCCGCAGCCGCGTGACGTCGCCTGCAAGGCGCTCGGTCCACGGCAGCAGCGTCGCCGGCGGCGCGCCGCGCCACAGCCCGTACTCGATCCGGTGCAGGCCGCTGAAGCGCGGGTCGCGCACGCCGCCCGCCAGGTCGCCGGGCGTCCCGTCGATCGCCTCGTCGAGCGGGCCGAGCGCGCCGTAGGCCGCGCCGAGGCGCAGGTAGCGCGCGTAGGCGTCGAGCCACGCGGCCTGCGCTGCGCTGCGGTCGCCTTGGCGCAGCGCGGCGTCGAGGCGCGCGACGGCGCGCGGCATCGCGTCCGCCTGGCGACCGGCGTAGGCGCGGTAGCGCGCGACCGGGGCGTCGAACGCGCGCGCCGGCAGCGGGACGAGCTCCGAGCGCGCGCCTGCGCCGGTCGGCTTCTGCGCTGCAGCGTCGGCGACCGCCTGCGCGGAGGCGCTGGTGCCGGCGAGTCTGATGACCGGGCGCGTGGGAGCGGGTGCGCGCTTGGCAGCGCCACAGCCGGCCGCGAGCGCGGCGAGCGCCGCGCCGAGCAGGACGGCGGCAGGGATGCGGGGAAGCGGACGAGTCATCGCCAGCGAGCTGGGCGATCGTAGGCGCCGCCGCGCGGCCGCCTGTGAAGCGACGGTGATCGCGCTGGGAACGGACGATCACACGGACATCACCCGACAGCCACATCTCACGGCGCGCCGCGTTCGAGCATCCGGCTGCGCCGTCCACGGGCGGCCGGCGGCGCACGGAGACCCCGCGCCGCCCTCGAATCAGGCGGAGGCACCTTGCGCAAGCTCAAGCTGCTCGCGTCCGGACTGCTCGCGGCCGCACTGGCGGCCGTGGGGATCGTGGTCGTCGCGAGCGCCCACGGGTCGTCGGATCCGGCGACGAGCACGCCGATCAAGCACGTCGTCGTGATATTCGGCGAGAACATCTCGTTCGACCACTACTTCGGCACCTACCCGAACGCGACCAACCCGGCCGGCGAGCCGGCCTTCCACGCGCGTCGCCGCACCCCGACGGTGAACGGGCTGACCGGCAACCTGCTGGCGAGCAACCCGAACAGCGCGAACCCCGCGCGGCTCGACCGCTCCCAGGCGGTCACCTGCTCGCAGAACCACGGCTACGGCGCCGAGCAGAAGGCGTTCGACGGCGGCGCGATGGACAGATTCGTCGTGTTCACGGCCGGTGGGAGCTGTGCCGACAAGTCCATCGTCATGGACTACTACGACGGCAACACGGTCACCGGCATCTGGAACCTCGCGCAGCACTTCGCGCTCAACGACAACTCGTTCAGCACGAACTTCGGCCCCTCGACGGTCGGTGCGATCAACCTCATCAGCGGCCAGACGCACGGCGCCACCCCGCCCGTCGCGAGCGGCGTCGAGAACGGCACGGTGATCGGCGACCCCGACCCCGCGGCCTCGCTCGACGACTGCGGCAAGGGCGGCGTGACGATGTCCGGCAAGAACGTCGGCGACCTGCTCAACGCCAAGAGCATCACGTGGGGCTGGTTCGAGGGAGGCTTCCGCCCGACGGCGACCAACGCCGGCAGAGCGGTCTGCGGCGCGACGCACGCCAACGTCGCGGGCGCCTCGACCGCCGACTACATCCCGCACCACGAGCCGTTCATGTACTACGCCTCGACGGCCAACCCGCACCACCTGCCGCCGAGCTCCGCGGGCATGATCGGGCGCACCGACCAGGCCAACCACCAGTACGACCTGGTCGACTTCGACACCGCGCTCAGAAACGGCGACCTGCCGGCGGTGTCGTTCCTGAAGGCCGCGGGCTACCAGGACGCCCACCCGGGCTACTCGGACCCGCTCGACGAGCAGACGTTCGTCGCGAACGAGATCGACGCGATCGAGCACTCGCCGGAGTGGAAGGACACGGCGATCGTCCTCGCCTACGACGACTCGGACGGCTGGTACGACCACGTCATGTCGCCGATCGTCAGCAGCTCCGCGGCGCCGAGCGACGCGCTCAACGGGCCCGGCGTCTGCGGGAACGTGAAGGACCCGAGCGCGTATCCCGACCGCTGCGGCTACGGCCCGCGGCAGCCGCTGATGGTCGTCTCGCCGTACGCGAAGACGAACTTCGTCGACAACACGCTCACCGACCAGTCCTCGATCCTGCGGTTCATCGAGGACAACTGGAGCCTCGGCAGCATCGGCGACCAGTCGGCCGACGCGCACGCGGGGACGCTGAACAGCATGTTCAGCTTCGGGAAGCACGGCGGCCGCGCGCCGCGCGTGTTCCTCGACCCCTCGACGGGCGAGGTCGTCGCGCACGACCCGCACTGAGGCAGCGAACGCGGGGCGGCAGGGACGCCGCCCCGCCCGCGGCTGGGCCTAGACTTCGGAGGATGCTGACGCCGCGTCAGGAGCTGATCCTCCGCAAGGTCGTCGAGGTCCACCTCGACGGCGGCCATCCCGTCGGCTCGAAGGCGCTCGCGACCGACGTCGACCTCGAGTGGGGGCCGTCGACGATCCGCTACGAGCTCGCGATGCTGGAGGAGCACGGCCTGCTCGCGCACCCGCACACGTCCGCCGGGCGCGTCCCGACCGACGCCGGCTACCGCTACTTCGTCGACCGCCTGCTGCCGGACGCCGGTCCGGCCCCCGCCCAGCGGCCGCTCGCGCTCTCGCTCGTGCGCCGCGAGGTCGACGAGGCGATGCGCGTGACGACCGAGACGCTCTCGCAGGTCACGAACCTGTTGGCGATCGTCTCGGCGCCGCCGTTGGAGACCGCGACGATCCGCCACGTCGAGGTGCTGCTGCTGCAGCCGCAGGTGCTGATGGTCGTCGTCATCACCTCGACGGGCGGCGTCAGTAAGCGCGTGCTCACGTTCGACGCGCCGGTCGACGCCGGTCTCGCCGACTGGGGCGCCAGCTACCTCAACGAGCAGCTCGTCGGCCTCGGGCTCGGCGCGCGCCTGCTGCACCAGCGGCTCGCCGACCCGTCGCTCGGCGCGCGCGAGCGCGGCTTCCTCGCCGCCGTCGCGCCGGCCTTCACTGAGCTGACCGAGACGGCCGAGGAGTCGCTGTACGTGGACGGGACCGCGCGGCTCGTCAGCAGCTACCGCTTCGAGGACCAGCAGCAGCTCAACGCGATGATGGAGATGCTGGAGCGGCGCGTCACGCTGCTCGGGGTGCTGCGCTCGGCGCTCGACAAGCGGGACGTGTTCGTGCGGATCGGGCGCGAGAACGAGGCGCCGGCGTTGCGATCGCTCGCGCTGGTGGCGTCGGGCTACGGGCTGCCGGCGCGCAACCTCGGCACCGTCTCGGTGATTGGGCCGCTGCGGATGGACTACGGGCGCGCGATCGCCTCGGTGCGTGCGGCCGCGACCGAGCTGTCGCGCTTCGTCGAGGACGTCTACGAACCGTGAGCACCGCCTCGGCCGACTACTACGAGCGCCTCGGGGTCGCCCGCGACGCGAGCGAGGCGGAGATCAAGAAGGCCTTCCGCCGGCTCGCGCGCGAGCTGCACCCCGACGTGAACGCGCACGACCCGGAGGCGGAGGAGAAGTTCAAGGCCGCCGCGGAGGCCTACGAGGTGCTGTCGGACCCGGAGCGCCGCGCGACCTACGACCGGTATGGAGCTGACGGTCTGCGCAACGGCGGCTACCAGCCGAGCGGCTTCGGCTCGTTCGCCGACATCTTCGACGCGTTCTTCGGCGGCGGCGCGGGCGACATCTTCGGCGGCGGCGGTGGACGGGTCGGGCCGGCGCAGGGCGGGGACGTCGGCGTGACCGCGACGATCTCGCTCGCGGACGCGGCGACGGGCAGCGCGCTCGAGGTCGGCTACGAGGCGGTCGCGCGCTGCGAGGCCTGCCACGGCAACGGCGCCGAGCCGGGCACGCCGATCGAGACGTGCGAGCGCTGCGGAGGGGCCGGTCAGCTCCGCGCGGTCACGCGCACGCCGTTCGGCCAGGTCGTGCGCGCGACGGTGTGCGATGCGTGCGGCGGCGACGGGCGCGTGCCGCGCACGCCGTGCAAAGCGTGCCGCGGACGCGGGCGCACGGTCGAGCGGCTCGACGTGGCGGTCGACGTGCCGGCGGGGATCGCCGACGGCCAGCGCATCCGCCTCGCCGGCCGCGGGCACGCGGGCGAGCACGGCGGGCCGCCGGGCGATTTGTACGTGCTGGTCCGCGTCGCCGACGACGAGCGCTTCATGCGCGACGGCGACGACCTCGTCACCGTGGTCGACGTGCCGGCGCCGCTCGCCGCCCTGGGCACCACGATCGACGTGCCGACGCTCGTGGACCCGATCGCGCTCGACATCCCGCCGGGCACGCAGCCGCACGACACGCTGACGCTGCGCGGCAAGGGCATGCCGGCGCTGCGCCGCGGCCGCCACGGCGACCTGCGCGTCGTCGTCAACGTCGTGATCCCGCGCCGCCTGAGCGACGAGCAGCGCGAGCTGCTCGAACGCCTCGCCGGCACCCTCACCGACGAGAACCTGCGCTCCGACGAGGGCGTCTTCTCGAAGCTGAAGCGGGCGTTCGGGGGATAGGCGGCGCAGCGCTCGATTGCTACGCTACGTAGCAGTCATGCGCCACCGGACGATCCCCCAACGCGAGCTGCGCAATGACATCGCCGCGATCCTGCGCGAAGCGGAGGCCGGCACCGAGTTCACCGTGACCGTGCGCGGCCGTCCGGTGGCGAAGGTCGGGCCGATCGAGGCGGTGCCGGAGCGCAGACGCTTCGTAGACCGCGAGACGCTGCTCAGGATCTTCCGCGAGTCGCCGGTCGACGAGGGCTGGGCAGCCGACCTCGCGGAGATGCGTGCCGAGCAGCCGCCGATCGACGATCCCTGGAACGACGGTTGAGCCGCGCGCTGCTCGACACGTCGGTCGTGATCGCCGCGGCCGACGGTGCCGATGTCGCATTGCCGGGCGAAGCCGCAATCTCGGTGGTCACGCTGGGCGAGCTGCGCGCCGGCGTTCTGCGGGCGCGCGACGCCGCCGCGCGCCTCGAGCGGCTCACGCGCTTCGAGCTGATCCGCTCGTCGTTCATCCCGCTGCCCGTCGATGAGGAGGTCGCGGATCACTATGGCAGGGCGCTCGCCCGCGCCCGCGACGAAGGGCGCATCGAAAAGCCGCTCGACCTGCTGATCATCGCGACTGCGGCGGCGTCCGACAACGTCCTACACACGCTCGACAAGGCTCAGGCGAAGCTCGCCCGTCGCCTTGGCCTCGTGGTGCAGGGACCCGGCGCGTGATCCGCCTTGCGCTGCGCGTCAGTCGCGCGCATGCGGAGGTGGCGCTGGCGGAGCTGTTGGAGCTGGCGCCGGGCGGCGTGGAGGAGGTCGACCTCGGCGACGCGGTCGAGTACGCGGTCTACGGGCCGCCAGGCGAGCTGCCGGTCCTGCCCGACCTGGAGGCTGCCGTCGGCGGCGCCTTGATCGAGGTCACGACGAGCGAGCTGCCGGACGACTGGTCCGAGCGCTGGAAGCAGTTCCACCGCCCGCTCGTGCTCGGCTCGCGGCTGGCGGTGCGGCCGCCGTGGGAGGCGCCCGTCGGCGCGGCCGTCGAGCTGGTGATCGACCCCGCGCAGGCGTTCGGCACCGGTGCACACGCGACGACGCGGCTGTGCCTGGAGCTGCTGCTCGACCTCGCCGACGCGGACGCCGCGCGCGGCCCGCTGCTCGACCTCGGCTGCGGCTCGGGCGTGCTCGCGATCGCCGCTGCGAAGCTCGGCTTCGCACCCGTGAGCGCGGTCGACTTCGACCCGTTGAGCGTCGAGGCGACGCGCGAGAACGCGGCGGTCAACGGCGTCGAGCTGGAGGTCGCCCGCTGCGATCTGCGCCGCGACCCGATCCCCGGCGCACCCACGGTCCTCGCCAACCTGCTGCGGCCGCTGCTGCTCGACTACGCCGTGCGCCTGACCGAGCCGCCGCGCACGCTGATCGCCTCGGGCCTGCTGACCCACGAGGCCGACGAGATCGCCGCCGCCTTCGCGGCCCACGGCCTGCGCGAGCGCGACCGACGCGTGCGCGGCGAGTGGGCCGCGCTGCTGCTCACGCGCGCGGGCTGAGCAGCCAGTCGAGCAGGCCCGCGTCGAGCAGCGCCCGCGCGAGCAGGTCGTAGCCGGCGGCGGCCGGATGGGCACCGTCGCCCGCGGCCTGCTCGTCGAGCCACGCGCGCGACGCCGCCAGCGTCTCGGCGATACCGAAGAACGGCACGCCACGCTCGGCGCACAGCGCCGCGAACGCATCCGACAGCGCGAGCCCGTGTGCGCGCTGCGCGTCGTCGCCGACCGGCGGCGGACCCGCGACGGCGACCTCCGTAGGCAGCTCGGCCGCCTGCGCGAGCATCGTGGAGAGCGCCATCAGCGAGCGCTCCGGCGGGACGCGCTGCGCGCCGTCCTCGACCGTCGTGTCGTTCGCGCCGACGGCGATGACGACACGGCAGTCGGCGCCGGCAGCCAGCCGCGGCATCGCCTCGAAGCGCCAGCGCACGGCGACCTCCACCGACGTCTCGCGCCGCACGCCGAGCGCGTACGCGGTCAGCGGCCGACCGGCGGCGAACGCCGCGGCGACGACGCGCCCCACCCAGCCCTGCCCGCGCGGGTCGCCGACCCCCGCCACGAACGAATCGCCGAAGCACAGCAGTCGCAGGTCGTCCATCCGCACAGCCAAGCAGAGACAGCCTGGAGGGACTTTGTAACACGCTTGTGCGATTGGTCTCATCGCCTCCGCGGGCATACGCTCGCCTGCATGGCCTGGGACATCGTCATCGCCGGCGGCGGCTTCGGCGGCTACTACGCAGCCCGCACGCTCGAGAAGCTGCTGCCGCAGCACAGTGCGCGCGTCACGCTCGTCTCCGACGTCAACTTCCTGCTCTACACGCCGCTGCTGCCCGGCGCCGCCGCCGGCACGTTGGAGCCGCGCCACGTCGTCGTCCCGCTGCGCGAGCAGCTCTCGACGACCGACCTGTGGCTCGGCCGCGTCGCGGGCGCCGAGCCGGACGAGCACCGCCTCACGGTCGACTCGCTCGACGGCCGCCGCCACGAGCTGCGCTACGACCAGCTGATCGTCGCGCTCGGCTCGACCTCGCGCACGCTGCCGATCCCCGGCCTGGTGGAGCACGCGATCGGCTTCAAGACGCTGTCGGAGGCGATCACGCTGCGCAACCGCGTGATCTCGCTGCTGGAGGTCGCCGAGACCGTCCACGATGCCGAGACGCGCGCCGAGTACCTCACGTTCGTGTTCGTCGGCGCCGGGTACGCCGGGCTCGAGGGGCTCGCCGAGCTGCAGGACTTCATGAGCGACGTGATCGACCTCTACCCGCGCTGCCGCGTGCAGGGGATGCGCTGGATTCTGGTCGAGGCACAGGAGCGCGTGATGCCGGAGGTCGCGCCCGACCTCGCCGCCTTCGCCGAGCGCGAGCTGCGCGGGCGCGGGATCGAGATCCGCACGAGCACGACGATCGAGGAGGTCGGCGAGCGCCACGCGACGCTCAAGGGCGGCGAGCGGATCGCCACCCGCACGGTCGTGTGGACGGCCGGCGTCAAGCCGCACCCGGTCGTCGCGAGACTCGGCCTGCCGCTGGCCGACGGCGGGCGGATCGAGGTCGACCGCACGATGCGCGTCAACGGCCGCCGCGACGTGTGGGCGATCGGCGACGCCGCCGCCGTGCCCGACCCGGCCCGCAAGGGGCAGCCCTCGCCGCCCACCGCGCAGCACGCGATCCGCCAGGGGCGCCGCGTCGCGCGCAACGTGGCGGCCGAGCTGGGTGCGCACGGGCGGATCAAGCCGTTCAGGTACAGAACGCTCGGCGTGTTCGTCGACATGGGCCGCCACCAGGCGGTCGCCTCCACCATGGGGATCAAATGGCGCGGTTTCCCCGCCTGGTTCCTCGCCCGCACCTACCACATGGCGAACATGCCGGGGACGAAGCGCAAGGCGCGCCTGCTCGTCGACTGGACCGTCTCGCTGCTGTTCTCGCGCGACACGTCCGAGCTGGGTCAGCTCGGCCACCCGCCCGAGCTGGAGCAGCACCCCGGCGCAGCGGCCCCGGACGGCGTCAGAGCCGACCGCTCCGCGGCTATCCTTGGACGCACGTGACCGTCGCCGAGCAACTCAAGATCGACCTCACCGCCGCGATGAAGGCAGGCGAGAAGGACCGCGTCGGGGCGCTGCGGCTGATCCTGTCCGAGCTGCAGAAGGACGCGAAGGAGGGCGCGGGCGACGAGCTCGCCGTGCTGCGCCGCGAGCGCAAGCGCCGGCTCGACGCCGCGCAGCAGTTCCGCGACGGCGGGCGCGACGACCTGGCGGTGCGCGAGGAGGGCGAGGCGGAGCTGATCGCCGGCTACCTGCCGCAGGAGCTCTCCGACGCGGAGATCGACGCGATCGTCGCCGCGGCGATCGCCGACACCGGCGCCAGCTCGCCGAAGGACATGGGCCAGGTGATGAAGGCCGCGATGGCGAGCATCGCCGGCCGCGCCGACGGCAAGCGCGTCTCCGCGCGCGTCCAGGGGGCCTTGCAAACGCAGTGAAGCGCCAGGTCGAGCTCGACAACGCCGTCGCCGCGGAGCTCGCGGGCACGCAGGACTCCGTCCTGCGCTCGCTGGAGGGACATCTCGACTGCGAGGTCTTCCTGCGCGGGAACGTCCTGACGCTCGAAGGCGACGACACGGCGGTCGAGTCGGGCATCCAGGTCGTGCGCGAGCTGAGCGACCTGATCGCGCAAGGGCACGAGATCGCCCCCGGCACGATCGACGCCGTCCAGGGCGCGCTCGACCAGCACGAGTCGCCGGGCAGAATCCTCGAGGACGTCGTCTGGCGCCACCGCTCGACGAAGGTCGCGCCGAAGACCGTCAACCAGAAGCGCTACGTCGACTCGATCCGCCGCAACACGATCACGTTCGGCGTCGGGCCGGCTGGCACCGGCAAGACGTTCCTCGCGGTCGCGATGGCCGCCGCCGCGCTCTCGCGCCGCGAGGTCAACCGCATCATCCTCACCCGCCCGGCCGTCGAGGCCGGCGAGCGGCTCGGCTTCCTGCCCGGCGACCTGATGGCGAAGGTCGACCCCTACCTGCGGCCGCTGTTCGACGCGCTGCACGACATGCTCGACCCCGAGCGCGTCTCGACGTTCCTGGACCGCGGCGTGATCGAGGTCGCGCCGCTCGCGTTCATGCGCGGGCGCACGCTGAACGACAGCTTCATCATCCTCGACGAGGCGCAGAACACGAGCCCCGAGCAGATGAAGATGTTCCTCACGCGCCTGGGTTTCAACTCGAAGATGGTCGTCACCGGCGACATCACGCAGATAGACCTCCCGTCCGACCAGCAGTCCGGGCTCGTCGCCGTCGGCGAGGTGCTGGACGAGGTCGAGGGGATCGAGTTCATCCGCTTCGGCGGCGAGGACGTCGTGCGCCACAAGCTCGTGCAGCGGATCGTCGCCGCCTACGCCGACCATCAGCAGAGCCTCGCGCCCGAGCTGCGACCCGCCGACCGCCGACGGGCATAACAACCGCGATGCTGGAAGTAGAGGTGATCGGCCTCGACGACGGGGTGATCGACGAGCTGACCGCGCTCGACGTCGAGGAGCTGTGCGTGCTGGCGTTCTCCTCGGCGGGGATCGAGGACGGCCACGTCGCGGTCGCGTTCGTGGACGAGCAGACGATTCAGACGCTGAACCGCGACCACCGCGGCAGAGACGCCACGACCGACGTACTGTCGTTCCCGATCGACGGGGTGGAGGCCGATGGGGATCCCGCCCGGGCGGAGTCGAACGGCGCCCCGCGCGAGCTGGGCGACGTCGTCGTCTGCCCGCCCTGCACGGAGGATCTCAGCGAGGCGATCGTGCACGGCGCGCTGCACCTCGCCGGGATGGACCACGAGGTCGACGACGGCGAGATGCTCGCGTTGCAGGCCGAGCTGCTGCGCTGGGTGCGCGAGTGAGCGCCGAGACCGGCGCCGGCGCGCCGATCATGCGCAGCGGCTTCGTCGCGCTCGCGGGGCGCCCGAACGTCGGCAAGTCGACGCTCGTCAACGCGATCGTCGGGCGCAAGGTCGCGATCGTCTCCGACAAGCCGCAGACGACGCGCCGCGCGATCCGCGGCGTCGCGACGACCGACGACTCCCAGCTCGTCCTGGTCGACCTGCCGGGCGTCCAGCGGCCGCGCGACGCGTTGACGGCGCGCATGCAGCGGCGCGTGGAGAGCGAGCTGGCGGATGCCGACGCCGCGCTGTTGCTCGTGAACGCGGTGCAGGGGATCGGTCCGGGCGACCGCTTCATCGCCTCGCTGCTGGCGGGTGCGAGCACCCCCGTCGTGATCGCGGTCAACAAGCTCGACCGCTGCTCGCGCGCGGAGACGGCGGCGGTGCTGCAGGCGGCGTCCGAGCTGGAGGTGGGCGACGAGATCTTCCCGATCTCGGCGCGCACGGGGAAGGGGCTCGGCGCGCTCGTGGACCACCTCTCCTCGCTGCTCCCCGAGGGCCCGTTCTTCTTCCCGCCCGAGGAACGCTCCGACCAGGCCGAGGAGGTGATGCTCGCCGAGCTGGTGCGCGAGCAGGTGCTGCGCCGCACGCGGCAGGAGGTGCCGCATGCGGTCGAGGTCGAGGTCGAGGAGATCGACGAGCGTCGCGACGATTTGATCGCCGTGCGCGCGGTGATGTGGGTCGAGGCGGAGTCGCAGAAGGGGATCCTGATCGGCGCCGGCGGGCGCATGATCAGAGCGATCGGCACCGCCGCCCGCAAGGAGCTGGAGCGCGAGCTGGGCTGCCACGTCCACCTCGACCTCGCCGTCCGCGTCCGTCGCGCGTGGCGGAGCGACGACCGCCTGCTGGACCGGCTGGGGATCGAGTAGCTCAGCGCCCGCGGCGGCGCCCGCGCCGCAAGCTTGCCGCCAGCACCACGACGCTGACGCCCGCGAGCATCAGGGCGAGCCGATGCAGACCGGCGCTGTCGACGCCGTCGGCGAAGACGACGCCGAGCAGGGACGTGGAGAGGACGGCGCCGACGAAGCGGCAGGTCTGGAAGATGCCGGCGGCCGCGCCGGTGCGTTCGGGCTCGCTCGCGCCGTACAGCGCCGACTGGAGGCCGAGGTTGTTGAAGCCGATCGGGATCCCGAGCACGACCGTCGCCGGCACGATCGCCCACAGCGGCGTGCTCGGCGAGAAGGCGAGCAGCAGCAGCGTGCCGGCGACGTAACCCGCCGCGCCGATCAGCAGCGCCGGGCGCTCGCCGCCGCGGGCGACGACGCGCGCGGCCACCGGCGTCGCGAAGATCGCCACGCCGGCGAGCGGGATCATCAGCAGCCCGGCCGCGCCCGAGCCGTAGCCGCGCACCGCCTCCAGCCACAGCGGCAGCGCGAAGAAGACGCCGAACGCGACGACGTTGACGAGCAGGTACTGCACGCACACGCCGAGCAGCGCGCGGTTGCGCGCCAGCAGCCGCACGTCGAGGAACGGGTCCTCGCGGCGGCGATCGCTCCAGACGAGCGCGGCGCCCGCCAGCAGCGCGACCGGCACCAGCTCCCACAGCGGGGTGTCGGCGAGCGAGAGCAGCAGCGCCAGCACGCTCGCGAGCAGCGTCGTGAACGCCGCGATCCCGGGCAGGTCGACGGTCCCCCGCACGGTCGCGAGGCGGAGCCCGCGGGCGTGCTGCGGATCGCGCGGCAGCCAGCGCAGCGACAACGGCAGCGCGACGACGCCGAGCCCGACGTTGACGAAGAAGATCGCCTGCCAGCCGGCGAGCGCGACGAGCGCCCCGCCGAGCGCTGGACCGAGCGCGGCGCTGGTGGACCCTGCAATCGTGATCGCAGCGAGCGTACGCGGTGCCGGCGGACGGCCGCCGGACGCGGTGCGCAGCAGCGCGAGCCCGGCCGGGAAGCCGGCCGCCGTGCCGGCCGCGAGCAGCAGCCGCGCGCCGATCAGCCAGCCGAAGCTCGGCGCGAGCGGGCCGAGCACGCCCGCGAGAACGATCAGCGCGAAGCCGGCGCACTGGATCCGACGCGGACCGAGCTGGTCGGCGAGGCGTCCGAGCACCGACTGGCCGACCGCGGTGACGAGATAGAAGCTCGACACGAGCCACGACAGTGCGACGACGCTCACGTCGAAGTCGGCGCGGATGCGCACGAGCGCGACCGCGATCATCGACGAGTTGACCGGGTTCAGCACCGTCCCGAGCAGGATCGCCGCCAGCTCGCGCGGCGGGACGCGGACGGGCGCGGCGGATCCGGCGGGTCCGGCGGCTGCGGCGGGCGTCGCCATCGCCGGCACGCTAGCGTCCGCGCCGTGGCGCAGATCCAGTGGGCTCCCGGCCCGGCGAAGCCGGCGCTCGCAGCCGAAACGGTCGACGTGTGGCTCGCCGACTTGGTGGACGGCACCGCACGCGAGACGACCTTCGAGCAGCTCCTGTCGGAGGAGGAGCGGGCGCGCGCGGCGCGCTTCGTGCGTCCCGCGGACGGTGCACGCTGGAGGACGGCACGCGGGATCCTGCGCACGCTGCTGGGCGCCTACCTGGACGCCGACCCGCGCGCGCTGCGCTTCGCGCCGGGACCCCACGGCAAGCCGGCGCTGGCAGGCGGCAAGGAGCGTCGCGCGGCCGCGGGGAGCGGCGCGGGCGCGGGTGACCCCTCCGCCGGCGCGGCGAACCAAACTGCCGAACGGCTGCGCTTCAACCTCTCGCACTCCGGCGACACGGCGCTGATCGCGGTCGCGCGCGAGCGCGAGGTCGGGGTCGACGTCGAGCTGCCACGCCGCGCGGTCGACCACGTCGCGATCGCGCGGCGGATCCTCGGCGAGGCGGAGGCGGCGCGCCTGCAGGCCCTCGACCCGCCGCTGCGCGAGCGTGAGTTCCTGCGCGCATGGGTGCGCTGGGAGGCCGTCCTCAAATGCCGCGGAACCGGCATCGGCGGTGCCGACAGCGTGTCCGGCGGTCCCGAGCCGTGGATCCACGAGCTGGAGATCCCGCTGCCCGGCGCCGCTGCGCTCGCCGTCGCGGACGGCCCGGTCGCCGTGCGCTGCTGGCGCTGGCCGCCCGCCGAGCCGGGGGCGCTCCGTACAATCTCTCGACCGTGACCGACCTCCCCATCGCCTTCGACGACCGCGGCCTCGTCCCGTGCATCGCGCAGGATTGGCGGACGGGAGAGGTCCTCACGCTCGCCTACATGAACAGAGAGGCGCTCGAACGCACGCGCGCGACCGGCGAGGTCCACTACTGGAGCCGCTCGCGCGACGAGCTGTGGCACAAGGGCGCGACGAGCGGCAACGTGCAGAAGCTCAAAGCGCTGCGCGTCGACTGCGACGGCGACGCGCTGCTCGCGCTCGTCGAGCCGGCCGGGCCCGCCTGCCACACCGGCGAGCGCACCTGCTTCTTCACGGGCGACCTGACCCCCGCAGCGCCCTACGAGACGCTGCCCGCGCTCGAACGCACGATCGCCGAGCGCGCCGCGGCGCCCGACACGTCCAGCTCCTACACCGCCCGCCTGCTCGCCGATCCACAGCTCGCGGGCGCGAAGGTCGAGGAGGAGGCGGAGGAGGTCGTGCGCGCCGTGCGCGAGGAGAGCGACGAGCGCGTCGCCAACGAGGCCGCCGACGTCATCTACCACCTCGCCGTCCTGCTGCGCAGCCGCGGTCTGAGCCTCGCCGACGCCGAGCGCGTGCTCGACGAGCGCAGCCGCTGAGGCCGGGCCGATGGCGACCGACACCGCACCCGCAGCGCCGGCCGTGCACGTGACCCCCTCGCTGGAGGAGGTGCGCGAGCTGGCCCGCGAGCACAACCTGATCCCGCTGCGCCACACGTTCGTCGAGGACTGCGAGACGCCGATCTCGGCCTACCTGAAGCTGCGCGGCGACGGCCCCTCGTTCCTGCTGGAGTCGGCCGAGCAGGGCCGCGTCGGACGCTGGTCGTTCATCGGCTTGGAGCCGCGCAGCGTGCTGCGCTGGTCGCTCGGCGACCCGGGCGACCCGTACGCGCTGGCCGCGCAGGAGGTCGCCCGCCATCGCCAGGCGCCGCTGCCCGGGCTGCCGCCGTTCTCCGGCGGCGCGGTCGGCTGCTTCGGCTACGACCTCGTGCGCACGGTCGAGCCGCTCGCGGCCCCCAACCCCGATCCGGTCGGCCTGCCGGACCTCGCGCTGATGCTGACCGACGCGCTCGTCGCGTTCGACCACCTGCGGCGCGAGCTGACGATCCTCGCGAACGTCTACGTCGAGGACGGCGACGGCGACCTGGAGCGCGCCTACGGCGCCGCCGTCGAGGCGATCGCCGACGTGCGCCGGCGGCTCGCCGGCCCCGTTCCGCAGGCAGCCAACACGCCCTCCGCCGGCCGCGAGGCGCCGACGTGGACGAGCAACATGCCGCCGGAGCAGTTCATGGGAATGGTCGAGCGGATCGTCGAGTACATTCACGCCGGCGACGCCTACCAGGTCGTGCCGAGCCAGCGCTGGTCGGCGGAGGTGCCGGTCGAGGCGTTCTCGATCTACCGCGGCCTGCGCGCCGTCAACCCGAGCCCGTACATGTATTTCCTCGACTTCGGCGACTTCGAGATCGCCGGCGCCTCGCCCGAGCCGCTCGTGACCGTGCGCGACGGTCGCATCGAGACGCGCCCGATCGCCGGCACGCGCCCGCGCGGCGCGAGCGCGGAGGAGGACAGGCGCATCGCCGAGGATCTGCTCGCCGACGAGAAGGAGCGCGCCGAGCACGTGATGCTTGTCGACCTCGGCCGCAACGACGTCGGCCGCGTCGCCGAGTACGCGTCGGTCGGCGTCGACGCCTACATGGAGATCGAGTCCTACAGCCACGTCATGCACATCGTCTCGCGCGTCTCCGGCCGGCTGCGCGCGGGCGTCGGCCCGCTCGACGCGCTGCGCTCGATCCTCCCGGCGGGTACGCTCTCGGGCGCGCCGAAAGTCCGTGCGATGCAGATCATCGACGAGCTGGAGCCCGTCAAGCGCGGGGGATACGGCGGCGCGATCGGCTACCTGTCCTACACCGGCGATCTCGACACGTGCATCCACATCCGGACGGTCGTGGTGAAGGACGGCGTCGCGCACGTGCAGGCGGGCGGCGGCACGGTCGCCGACGCGAAGCCCGACTACGAGCTGCGCGAGTCGGAGGCGAAGGCGCGCGCGGCGATGCAGGCGATCGAGCTGGCGGTGGCGCAGCCTGAGTGGCCATGAGGATCCTCGTCCTCGACAACTACGACTCGTTCACCTACAACCTCGTCCAGTACCTCGGGGAGCTGGGCGCGGAGGTCGAGGTCGTGCGCAACGACCGCGCGACGGTCGGGGACCTGCTCGTGCGCGGCTACCACGCGGTCGTCGTCTCGCCCGGCCCCTGCACGCCCGACGAGGCCGGCATCTCGCTGGCGGCGGTGCGCGCGTTCCCCGAGGCGGGGATCCCGACGCTCGGCGTCTGCCTCGGGCACCAGGCGATCGCGCAGGCGTTCGGCGGGCGCGTCGTGCGGCATGCGCCCGTGCACGGCAAGTCCGACGAGATCGAGCACGACGGGCGCACGATCTTCGCGGGGCTGCCGAACCCGCTCACGGTCGGCCGCTACCACTCGCTCGTCGCGGAGGAGGCCTCGCTGCCGGCGGAGCTGGAGGTGAGCGCCCGCGGCGGCGGCGTGGTCCAGGCGCTGCGGCACCGCACGCTGCCGGCGGAGGGGATCCAGTTCCATCCGGAGTCCGTCCTGACCCCGGCCGGCCACGACCTGCTGCGCAACTTCCTCGCCGCGGGCACGCGCGCGGCCGTCGGAGGGATCGCGTGAGCGACCTGCTCACGAGCACGATCGACCGCCTGGCCTCCGGCGAGGACCTGTCCGAGGACGCCGCCGCCGCGGTGCTCGCCGAGATCATGGCGGGCAATGCGAGCGAGGTGCAGATCGCCGCCTTCCTGATCGGCCTGCGCACGAAGGGCGAGACGGTCGAGGAGATCGCGGGCCTCGCGCGCACGATGCGCGAGCTGGCGGCGCATGTGGACGTCGCGCGCGACGGCGAGCTGCTCGACGTCGTCGGCACCGGCGGCGGGCGGCCCACGTTCAACGTCTCCACGACGGCGGCGATCGTCGCCGCGGGCGCCGGCTGCAAGGTGGCCAAGCACGGCAACCGCTCGGCGACGGGCCTGTCGGGCGCGGCGGACGTGCTGGAGGCGCTCGGCGCCCGCATCGACCTCGATCCCGCCGCCGTCGGGCGCTGCATCGACGCGGTCGGCTTCGGCTTCATGTTCGCACCGACCCACCACGCCGCCACGCGCCACGTTATCCCGGTCCGCAGAGCGCTGGCGGTCCGCACGATCTTCAACTTCCTCGGCCCGCTGACGAACCCGGCCGGCGTCACGCGCCAGCTCACCGGCGTCGCGGACCGCCGCTATCTGGAGGTGATCGCCCAGGCGTTCGCGCGGCTGGGCGCGGTGCACGTGCTCGTCGTCTCCAGCGACGACGGCCTGGACGAGCTGAGCACCGCCGCGCCGTCGCTCGTGTACGAGGTGCGGTCCGGCGAGACGCACAGCTTCACGCTCGACGCGGCCGAGGTCGGGCTGGATCGCGCGCGGCCCGAGGAGCTCGCGGGTGGCACTCCCGAGGTCAACGCCGAGATCACGCGCCGGATCCTGGGCGGCGAGCGGGGCGCCCCGCGCGACGTCGCCGTCCTCAACGCGGGCGCCGCGATCTACGTGAGCGGCGGCGCCGAGAGCCCCGAGCAGGGCGTGCGCGCCGCCGAGGCCGCCGTCGACGCGGGCGCGGCGCTCGCCAAGCTGGAGCAGTACGTCGCCTTCACCAAGGAGCTGGCCGTCGCATGAACACGCTGGAGCAGATCGTCGACTCGACCCGCCGCGAGGTGGAGCAGCGCCGCGACGCGGTCCCGCTCGCGACGCTCGAGCAGCAGCTGGTCGTGCGCGGCGAGGACCGCCCGTTCACCGAGGCGCTCGTGCATCCCGGCATCAGCGTGATCGCCGAGCACAAGCGCCGCTCGCCGTCGGCGGGCGCGATCCGCGAGGGCGCGACCGTGGCGGAGGTCGTCTGTGCCTACGAGCGCGCCGGCGCCGCCGCGCTGTCGATCCTGACCGAGGGTCCGCACTTCGGCGGGTCGCTCGAGGATCTGCGCGAGGCGCGCGAGGCGACGCGCCTGCCGATCCTGCGCAAGGACTTCGTCGTCGACCACTATCAGCTCTACGAGTCGGCGGCCGTCGGGGCCGACGCGATCCTGCTGATCGTCGCCGCGCTCGAACCGCGCCAGCTCGAGCAGCTCCACCGCGACGCGCTCGCGCTCGACCTCGACGTGCTCGTCGAGGTCCACGACGCCGAGGAGCTGGAGATCGCCCTGGAGCTGGACGCCGACGTCATCGGCATCAACAACCGCGACCTGACCGACTTCAGCGTCGACCTGGAGCGCACGTTCGAGCTGTTGTCCGACATCCCCGCCGGCAAGACGGTCGTTTCGGAGTCGGGGATCGCGACGCGCGAGCAGCTCGACGAGCTCGAGCGCGTCGGCGTCGACGCCGTGCTCGTCGGCGAGGCGCTGATGAGGGCCGACGACGTCGAGACGGCGTGTCGCGCGCTCACGGGCGTCGGCGAGGACGCCGTTTAGCTCGCGTTGAGTGGCTTCGCCCACACTTTTTCGGTCGCATGCGAACGGTCCTTCGCTCTCCCTTCGTCGCCGCGCTGATCGGCGGCGCCGTCGTCGCCGTGGCGCTGGTGGTCCTCGACGTCGGCGGGGGCACGACCACGACGGTCGTGCAGCAGGCGCCCGTTGGCGGCGTCACGACGCGCGAGGCCTCGTCGTCCGATCGCGGGCTGACCGCGCACGACATCTACACGCGCGCCGCGCCAGGCGTCGTCTACGTGCGCTCGGTGCTCGGATCGAGCCAGTCGAGCTCGCCCTTCGGGACCGACCAGGGCGGCGGCGCGGCGACCGGCACCGGCTTCGTGATCGACGGCGAAGGCCACATCCTCACGAACTACCACGTCGTCGAGGGCGCGACGTCCGTCAGCGTCGGCTTCGACGACCAGCGCATCGTGCCGGCGAAGGTGCTCGGCACCGACCCGACGAACGACCTCGCGCTGCTCGACGTCGATCCCGGCGGGCTCAAGCTCGTGCCGCTGCAGCTCGGCGACTCGCGCACGGCCGAGGTCGGCGATCCGGTGCTCGCGATCGGCAACCCGTTCGGGCTCGACCGCACGCTCACGACCGGCGTCGTCTCGGCGCTCCAGCGTCAGATCACCGCGCCGAACGGCTTCGCGATCCAGCACGTGATCCAGACCGACGCGCCGATCAACCCCGGCAACTCAGGCGGCCCGCTGCTCGACGCGGCCGGGCGCGTGATCGGCATCAACTCGCAGATCGTCACCGGCGGGTCGGGCAGCAACGGGAACGTCGGGATCGGCTTCGCGGTGCCGATCGACACGGCGAAGAAGCTGCTGCCGGAGCTCAAGCGCAGCGGCTCGGTCGTGCACGCCTACCTCGGCATAACGGGCGCGACGATCGACGGCTCGCTCGCCGACCTGCAGCTGAAGGTCAGCCGCGGCGTGCTCGTGCAGACCGTCGAATCCGGCGGGCCGGCCGACAAGGCGGGCCTGCACGGCGGCACGATCGACAGCCAGGTCAACGGCGAGCAGATCATGCTCGGCGGCGACGTGATCCAGTCGTTCGAGGGTCAGACGGTGGGCTCGATGAGCGACCTGTCGGGCGACATCGCGAAGCACAGGCCCGGCGACCGCGTGCACCTCGCGATCCTGCGCGGCGGCGCCAGCCGTCAGCTCGCGGTGACGCTCGGCACGGCGCCGAGACAGGCGCCGGGATCGACGCAGACGCCGTAGCGCCGCCGTCCGGTCGCGCCGCCTACGATAGGGGCCGTGACTGACGACGCGACGCGGATCAAGTTCTGCGGCATCGCCCGCCTCGCGGACGCCGAGGCGGCGGCCGAGCTGGGCGCGTGGGCGGTCGGCATGATCTTCTGGCCGCGCTCGCCGCGCCGCTGCGCGATGGACGAGGCGGCCGCGATCGCCGCTGCGCTCAAGCGCCGCGCCGAGCTGGCGGGCGTGTTCGTGGACGCGCACCTCGACGAGGTCGCGGCGACCGCGGACGCGCTCGAGCTGACGCTGATCCAGCTCCACGGCGACGAGGGGCCCGCCTACTGCGCCGAGGTCGCGCGCCGCACCGGCGCGAAGGTGATCAAGGCCGCGCGCGTGCGCGGCCGCGCCGACGTGCAGGCGCTGCACGCCTTCGCGACCGACTTCCACCTGCTCGACGCGTACTCGCCGGAGCGGCCCGGCGGCACGGGCGAGACGTTCGCGTGGGAGCTGGCGCGCGAGCACCCGCGCGACCGGCCGCTGATCCTCAGCGGCGGCCTCGCGCCGGAGAACGTCGGCGACGCGATCGCCGCCGTGCGGCCGTTCGCGGTCGACGTCGCGAGCGGGGTGGAGTCCGCGCCGGGCGTGAAGGACCCGGCGAAGATGGCGGCGTTCGCGCAGGCGGTGCGGGCGACCGCGCGGCCGCACCCGACACCTGCGGACGCGCTCCCGGCCGGTGCCCCGCCCGCCGCCGACCGCCCGGAGCGCGCGGCGTGAGCGCCGGGCTGGAGCACCGCTACGGCCCGTACGGCGGCCAGTACGTGCCCGAGACGCTGATGCCGGCGCTGGCGGAGCTGGAGGCGGCGTGGCTGGAGGCCGGGCGCGATCCGGCCTTCAGGACGCGCCTGGACGAGCTGCTGCGCGACTACGTCGGGCGGCCGACGCCGCTCTACCTCGCCGAGCGCCTGTCCGAGGTCGCCGGCCGGCCCGTGTACCTGAAGCGAGAGGACCTCAACCACACGGGCGCGCACAAGATCAACAATGCGATCGGCCAGGCGCTGCTCGCCAAGCGGATGGGCAAGCCGCGCATCATCGCCGAGACCGGCGCCGGCCAGCA
>Ga0134125_10000849_pt1 | contig 39605 bp, 34 predicted proteins | sample KB31751_FD_96464 | JGI IMG/M metagenome (GOLD analysis project Ga0134125, IMG submission 96464) | Terrestrial soil microbial communities with excess Nitrogen fertilizer from Kellogg Biological Station, Michigan, USA - KB3-175-1 | ecosystem: Environmental > Terrestrial > Soil > Unclassified ...
GAAATGGGGCCAGGGAACATGATGCTCATGGAGGACTTGACACCAGCCAAGGGCCACATCACCATTAACATAAATGCAGACGCGCCCAGCGTTGTCCACATTGTCCAATTATAATCTGCGAGCATACTCGACAGAAGATGATGACGTGTTGATCATTGGTCAATGTCCGGCCAAGGCAACGGTTCACGTCCGACCAGCAGGCGTCCACTATCGCGATCGTACGGAGCAGATCACGGCCCGGGTCTAGCATTGACAGGCATGTCAGCGATGCCTCACCCTCCGTTTCCCAACCCTGACTCGGAGATTCTGAAGTTGATCGTCAACAACGCAATCGCCGCGATGCTATCGAGAGAGGTGGACGCCGAAGGTGCGATCCTCCATGCGGCAGTGCATGCCTGGTACGAAGGCCACATCGAAGGCGAGGACGTCTGTCCTGGATGTGACTTCAGAGGTCACATGCCGCACCAGCGACACAAGATGATCAACCCTGATCTGAACTGATCGTCTGCACATGTACAGCTGAGAAGTACAGCAACCGTGCCCCACCAGCCAGACGATGCCGGACCTTGCAACCATCGTTGACCTGCGCAAGAAACCTCGTGCAGCTGCGCTGCCAATCTCTGGGGGTCAAGGGGTCGCAGGTTCAAATCCTGTCGTCCCGACGGTCATAAGGTCAGGTGTAGGGCCTTGCTCACCTCGGTGAGTGGGGCACTGACGGCTGTCAGAAGGTCCCCGAATGTCGCGAAATGTCACACTATAAGTTGATCTAGCGAGGAACACGGACAGGACGTCGCGGCGCTTCTCCAGATCCTTTTGTCGGGTGCGTATAGATTCGTTTCACCAGAGACAGAGCCGCGTACACGGCCCACGCGGACACGATCACATCGGACACCTGGTGGCCACATGCTGAGAAGTTCGTGACGAAGAGCCGAGCGATCAACGAATGACCCCCTGTCGGAGGTGGTTTGTGGATGCTCGGCTCTTTTTCTTGTCTGGTGCGCAAATCTAGGGAGCTGTCGTGAGGATCAAACTCGGTTGGGGGGTAAGGGATACGCGGCTAGCAGCTATAGCCGCGAGCGGAGATGGGCACTCTCAACGCCAAGCCAACAGGCTCGACGGCCGCAACGTCAACGTCCAACGTCAACGGTCAGCGCGCCAGCTTGATGCTCAGCGCGATGTCGGCGGCGAGCGGTGGGTAGCCCCAGCGTCGCGCCGACTGCCGTGTTGGCAGCTCTGCCGACGATCATCGCGGGTCGCCGCGTTGGTCAGGGCGCTGGTGGCCACCTTCACCGGGGTCAGTGACGCGTAGTCCGGGTCGCCGGAGCAGCAGGCCGCGGCGAACCAGAAACTCGCCGAGGCGATGGCGAAGCTGTCACCGGCCGCGCAAGGCTTCGTGCACTTGTGCTGGTTGTAGAGGCGCCGGGTGGCGTCGGCGACTTTGATGCGACGCGGCGGACATCGTGCGCTGTACTCGGGCCGTGCGCTGGTCCAGCAGCCGGGCTGCGGAGATTTGATCCGTCAGGGAAACACGACACAACACTCGACGAACACGTACCGTTACAGCAAGGATCACAGGTTGTGAACGCGCCAGTGAACGCGCCCGACGAACTAATCCGGCTAGCCGAGCTGATCGAGCGCAATGTCGCTGCATACAGCCAGGCCGACGTCGCCGAGTCGCTGTATTACGCTGGCCGCGTGGCGGCCTACAGGTGGTGCGCCGCCGAGGCCCGGCGCGCAGCAGCCGCCCTTGGCTGTGGAGAGCAAGCTTGCGCGAACCCCAACTGCATTGGTTCTGCAATCCCTGGCTGACGGCGGCACGCCTCGCAACTACTACAGCGCGGCTTGCACAGGTCTGTCTGGTCCCCGCTGACGCTTGATGTTGGGGCTAGACATCCCATGGTCGTAAGTTGTCAAGCGGCGGCGTGTTGATTTTTGAGTTGTCAAGCGGCGGCGTGTTGATTTTTGTGGGGCGGGGGCCACGCGGTGGCCTCGTCGGAGGTGGTGCCGTGCCGCAGGCAGCCGTGCAGGATTCCTACGAGGCGGTCAGACAGCCTGCGGAGGGCGTCGTAGTGGCCGATGTCGCGGGCCCGGAGACTGTCGTAGAAGGCGTGGGCGCTGGTGAGGCGGTGAGCGCGGAGAACGCTTGCTGAAAGAGTGCGTCGGCGAGACGTTTGTTGCGCGCGTAACGGGACAAGACCAGGGTTTTCTTCCCGGAGGCGCGGGTGATGGGGGAGGTTCCGGCGTAGTTGCGGCGTGCTTGAGCGTCGGTGTAACGGTTGGTGGCGTCTCCGAACTCGGCGAGGACCGGGACAACCTCTGGGCCATTCCCGGGCGGACGTTGCACTGCGTGAAGGCTTGGTCAGCCCTGAACCTGTTGATCCGGATCCACAGGGCCCTCGACCCTGAGGTGCACCGGACAGTCGTCTTTCACGGCCACCTCCACGCCGTCATCGCCCCACCGGTGACCGCGGCCGTAGTTATTCCGCTCAGGGCTACAGGTACACCCAGCCTCGGTGGCATTCGGCGCGCCCGGCAGGAGAGGCACCCCGGCCACGTAAGGCAGCTTCACATACGTGCCTTCCGCCCAAGGCAGCAGCACGTATTCCTCGTCGTCCGCCTTGATCCTGATCATGTCCCTTGACGCGGACTGTTCTCCGGTTTCCTGCTCCTCGGTGGCCCAGTTCTCGACGAGGTCGTCGATCTGCGCTGTCATCGGCATGGTTTCCCCACTGCCCTCATCGCGGTGAGGGTGGCCCTGGATCTGGGCGAAGGCCTCTTTCGGGGTGCGCATCTCCTTGTCAATCATCCATACGGCGTTGACTTCAACGGAGGTCGTCCGCAGCCCCGGGGCGTCGTGGCCGTTGCAGATTTGGATCTCAACCTCGGTGTCGAGCCCGTTGGGCAGGTTTGTCGCTACCTCTTGCAGTTTCTCGATGACTTCGCGGATGTTCACCGCAGCCTCCAGGATCGCCGCTGCCTCGCTCACTCACGACCCTGCCTTACTTTCTGGATCCAGGTAATCGGCAAAACGCGCTGTAGATGCTGGACCACGGCTCGAACACCCCCGTGCGGCATCAGTTCATCGCGGTTCGCGAGCGTGCGCTACGTCACTCCACCAGCTCTTCCGGATCACCTCTGTCCTGTCCACTGGTGGCGGGCGACGTAGATCATGTGGCGACCGGTCAGGGGATGATCGCGTTCACCGATGACTTCGCAGGCGATGAGATGATCTCCGGCTTGGTGCTGCGGTCACCGTGCACTTCACTCTTCCCGTGGCCACGCCTCGGGGAAGGTCCCCAAACAGCCAACCGACCGTGTGTTTGCTTACTCCCAAGCAAGCTGGTTGCGCGCTTGGTCCAGGTCCTTGCGGTCTTCGTCCATGTCAATGGCGTTCACCTGGGCGACCACGTTCTCCAGCGTCTCCCGGAGCAGTCCGTCCGGCTGCGAGTACACCAGCACACCCTTGCGGTACGCCATGATGGTGGGGCGCCTGCTGATGTTGGCAGCGGCCGCCAAGCCCTGCTCTGCCTCGACATCGACCGTGCCGTAGATGACGTCGGGGTGCTCGTTCGAGGACGCCTCGAACGTCTGCGCGAATCTGCGGCAGGCGTTGGACGAGTAGTCACAGAAACAGACGAAAACTACATCGTTGCCGGTGACTATCTCATCGAAGTTCGCTTCAGTCAGGGTCTGGGTGGCCATAACATCCCTTCATGTCGTTGTGCCCGATGTGCCACCGTGCACGTCGATTATCTTGCACCTGTCTGAGCGACCGGCCATGATCAACCCTGATCTGAGCTGAGCCCCACGAGCCGGACGATGCCGCACCCTGCAACCATGGCTGAGTTGCGCGGAACCAGGCGCCAACAGGCGCGCACGTGTCCCTGGCATCTTGGCGCCTTCCTATCCATCGATGTGCACAGACTGTGGCCAACGACTCCTGCTCGCCGAGCCCGGCCGTGATGAGGCGAGACATACGGCAAGGATACGAGAGCGTCCAGCTCAGGACCTGGCTGGCGCCGTGCGCGACGGCGCGCACACGATTATCTCCGAGTACCTCATCCCCGCCGGGAAAGCGCTGTGGGCAGACATGATCAAGGCCGTCAAGACGTTGGGTGATGTCAACCCGGCCGACACCACGGCATTGCTTAACGCCCCCGACAAGAGACCCGCAGTGCTTACCTCGCTCTCGATTGCCTAGCTATGCACTACGGCCGACTACGCACGGCCGGGTCCCGCGTCCCCGTTGAGCCCTCCATCTGGCAGCGTCCGGTCGGTCCAGCGAGCGGGTGACGAGGTAGAGGCACCTGAGCGCAGCTGGACGTCATAGTCGAGGGATCCCATAGACTTTCACTGTCCTAATACTCAATGCTGTATATGGGTGGTAGATCGCTGACAGGGGGTTACCGTGCGGCGCGCAAGGCGAGTTCTGCTGAGTGTTGCGGTGTTGTCCTGGTGTTGGTTCCTCCGGGATTGGATCCTGCTTACAGCCCAGCAGTGGTGGCGCAGGAGGCACTAAGTACCTACACCGGATGGGCAGACCCCGGATGTCACCTACGACACGATCGATCAGACGATCTGTGTGCCGTGGTGGGCTCGGACACTCGCCTCGTCACGTGTTTGGTCGCCGTACCCTCGATCCCGCGAGCACGGTACCGCCGCGGTGACAGACCGCCCGAATCCCGGCTTGGGCGTCGTGACCCTTGCCGGTGAGCACTACCGCCAGGCGCGGGGGCCGCAGGTACCGCCAGCGTGGCAGGTCCGCCGACGGTCGCCAGGGAGGCAGCGCGTCGGATTCGATCAGCCTGACCCGAGCTTCGGACATCATCAGCAGATGCCGCGCTGGGAGTGCGACCAGCACCGTGCCCATCACTAACTCGTCATCGTTGACGGCCGGGCCACGCTCAGGACGGTGCAGCGATCGAGCACTTGGGCCAAGTGGCTGGGCTGATCCGGGTTCAGGTGCTGCGCCGCGGCCAGGGCCGCCGGCAGCGGTACCGACACACGGGTGATGCTTGACGTTGGGCTTAGGAAACGTAGGGGACTGTGTGTCCACGGCTGCCAAATGTGTTTATCGGCACGGCGGCAGGAAAACGTTACCACTTCTTGGGCAGGATTTCGTTGCGCGTTTCGCTGGTGACCGCCAGTTGTCTCATGCTATGTGTTAACTTTCCGGTGCCCGGGATCGATATTCAGGTTGTCATGATGTCATCCTCCTGCCTTTGTGACGGGGGACTGAAGTTTCACGCGCTTCCCCTTTTCGCTGCGCGGCTTCAGTCCCCCTTTTTTGCGCGTCGCGGTCCTTTCGCCTCCTAGTAGTCCAGCCGTAGATCGTGATCTTCGGCGTGTTGGTCCCGAACAGAGGGCGGCCACCGCTTGATCATCCTCGGTTGTGTCGACGTCAGAAGATCACGCGGTGGCCGTGGGCCGCAGCGTAGCGGTAGAGCCATGGTCAGGGTTGTTAGAGGAGTTGCTCGGTCGGGTGGCCAACCGGTTTGGTCGAGTCGAGCCGCGGCGGCGAATGCGGGGATTCGTGCTGGGGTTACTGGCCGATTTGCCGCGCAAGAATTGTTGGACGATCGCCGAGCATGCCGGGCAGTCCAGTCCGGATGGCATGCAGCACCTGCTGGCCCGCGCAGTATGGGACACCGACGGGATCCGTGATGATCTGCGCGATTTCGTGGTGGAGCACCTGGGTGATCCGGGTGCGGTCCTGGTGGTCGATGAGACCGGGGATGTCAAGAAGGGCACCGCGACGGTCGGGACCCAACGTCAGTACACCGGGACCGCGGGCCGGGTGGAAAACGCCCAGGTCGCAGTGTATTTGACCTACGCCGGGCAGGCTGGGCACGCGATGATCGACCGTGAGCTGTACTTGCCGACATCCTGGACCACCGACCCGCAGCGATGCGCGGCCGCCGGAATACCCGACGACGTCAAGTTCGCGACCAAACCAGCGTTAGCCAAGACGATGATTGGCCGCGCGCTGGATGCCGGGATACCGGCCCGGTGGGCAGCCGGTGATGAGGTCTATGGCGCCGATCCAGGACTGCGCGCTGAGTTGCAGGCCCGCCAGCTGGGTTACGTGCTGGCCATCGGCTGCGATCGCCGGGTGCCCACCGCAGTCGGCCCCCAGCGCGCCGATGCCTTGGCCACCAGCCTGCCCGACGGTGTCTGGCAGCGGATCTCGGCCGGTGCAGGTGCCAAGGGGCAGCGCTACTACGATTGGGCGTGGATCGCGTTGACCGCCGAATCCGGACACCACTGGCTGCTGATTCGCCGCCATCCCCGCCACGGCGAACTCGCCTTCTACCGCTGTTATGCCCCCAGCCCGGTACCGCTGGGTGAGCTCGTCCGCGTCGCGGGGCGCCGCTGGACCATCGAGGAAAGCTTTCAAGCCGCCAAGGGCTTAGCCGGACTCGATGAACACCAAGTCCGCCGATGGCTGGCCTGGCGACGCTGGACCCTGCTCGCGATGCTCGCGCACGCCTCACTCGCGGTCATCGCCGCCACCGAACACACCCAGCGTCCCGGATCCGACAACCTGATCGCTTTGACCTGCAACGAAATCCGGCACCTATTCACCAGACTGGCCACCGAACCCAACCGCCAACACACCAACCCGCTGGCCTGGTCACGCTGGCGACGCCGACACCAACACCACTCACGCACCAGTCACTACCAACGCCAACAAGCACAACTCACATGATCACAATCTACGGCTGGAGTACTAGGCCTAGGCCTCCTCGTAGTTTCCAGAGAGAGAACAACGATCTGCTGCGCGCCGTGCACAGACCGAGGGTGGTGTGGGCTCTGCCGTCGGCGGGGTGTGCAATCGGGTCAGGGGTGTGAAGCGCCGGAATCCGCCCTCGGCGTCGATGATCTGGCCGGCGATGGTCGCGGCATGCAGTGAGAGCAGCAGCGTTCCACCGGCCGCGGCGAGCACCCCGAGCTGATGCTCGAGTGGTTCGACACCCACATGAAGTAGCCTTGCGAAGCGCCGCGTGCCGCTGGTTCGCGTGTGCTCGGCGCGGCGGCAAGCAGGACGAGCGCCGATGCGATGGACGACGCACGACTTGGGTAGACACGATTGAGCGAGACCCTGCTCCGGCTGTCGTGGCGACGGCGGATGACCGGCCGCGATCCCGACGAGCGACACCGGGCCTCGACCCCGCTGGAGCTGTTGTTCGACCTGACATTCGTGGTCGCGGTCGCCCAGGCCAGCACCCAACTACACCACGCGCTCGCAGCGGGACACCCGGGACCCGCGGTGGCCGGCTATGTGCTGGTGTTCTTCGGGATCTGGTGGGCATGGGTGAACTTCACCTGGTTCGCCTCGGCCTACGACACCGACGATGTGTCATACCGGCTGTTGACGCTGTTACAGATGGGCGGGGTACTGGTCTTCGCCGCCGGTATCCCGCTCGCGTTCGAGCGCTTCGACTTCACCATCGTGGTGATCGGGTACGTGATCATGCGGGTGGCGTTGGTCACGCAGTGGCTGCGCGCCGCCGCCGAGCACCCCGCGGGGCGGGCGGGCACGCTGCGCTACGCGGGTGGGGTCACGCTGGTGCAACTGTGCTGGATCGGACGGCTGTGGCTTCCCGGGCTGGCCGGGGTGATCGGGTTTGTCGTGCTGGTGGCCGCCGAGCTGGCGGTGCCGGCCTGGGCCGAGTTCGCCGGCCGGTCCACCCCGTGGCACCCGGACCACATCACCGAACGGTACGGGCTGTTCACCATCATCGTGCTCGGCGAGGTCGTCGCCGCCACCATGACCGCCGTCCAGCAGGCTATGGCCGCCGGCGGGATCTCGGGTGGGCTGTTGCTCGCCGCGGTCGCGGGCTTGGTGCTGGTGTTCGCGCTGTGGTGGTCGTACTTCAAACATGCCTCCCCACGGCGGGTCCGGCAGTCGCTGCGCGTCACCTTCGCCTGGGCGTACGCCCACTACGCCGTGTTCGCCGCCGTGGCCGCACTCGGCGCCGGCCTGCAGGTCGTCATCGGCACCGTACGACACGAAACCCCAGTGTCCCCGGTATTCGCCGCGTTTACCGTCGCCCTCCCCGTCGCGATCTTCCTGATCGTGCTGGGAATACTCACCCCCGGCACCCGCCGAGGCGGACCCGTCGGCACCGGACTCATCGCCATAACCGCAATCTTCGTGCTGCTAGCGACGCTGACCGCCCCCGTCATCACCTTGCCGGTGACCGTGCTGATCATCGCCGTGCTCGTCACCCTGCTCCTCGCATACCATCTAGCCGCCGCGCACCGCGCATCGGCCGATCGCCACGGTCGCTCCGGCGGCCGATGCAGCGGGCATGGGTGACATGGCGGGTGGCCTCCTCGAGCCTGGTCTGCGGCTCTGAAACCACTCGTTACGAGTGGACCTTGCGGAGAATCTTGGCGGTGACAGCCAGAGCGCTCAGATAGCACCCGGCGAAGCCGACGAGGTCGCCGGCGTGCACCCCGTGGTTCTTGGAGAGCTTCAGGACTACGGGTCCGATTGAGGTCTTCGCCGCGATGCCGAGACTGATGGCGGTGGCTATCAGCCACACTGCGGTGATGAGTCCCATGCGGCGCGCCATCCGTCGTCGGCGTTCGGAGTCACGGGGACGAGTCACCCCACTATCTTCCAACCGGCAGAGCTCGGCCGACGGCTGACCGCGCAGAGGGCTGCGGTATCGAGTGATGCGCGGGTGGGTCATCGGTGCAACGGGCTTCGCCCTGCGGCAAGGTCAGGTCGATGAGGTATGCGACCTCAGCGGCTCGTGCGCAGCGGCTGTGAGCAAAACCGGAGTGACCCTCGCCGACGAAGGTGAGCAGGTGGCCGTTTTCCAACGTGGCGGCAAGGGTGACGGCGTCCTGGTACGGGGTGTCCGGATCGCCGGTCGTGCCGACCACGAGAATGGGGGCTGAGCCGTGCGCGCTCCACGGCCCGGCGTAGCGACTGGCGCGTTCGGCCGGCCATTGCTGGCAAGCGTTAGCGTGGGAGTGGTCGTAGCCAGGTGGTCCGTACGCGGCCACCGGGCCTGTCCGAGGCGCCGGAACGGTCGTAAGGGCCAGATGGTAATGCAGGAGCAGTTCGCCGGCTGGATACACTCGGTCGGCGCATTCCACCGAAACGTTGGCGGCGAAGAAATTCGACTTGGAAGCTATGGAGTCGACGTACGATCCGCCGCGCTGTTGAGCAGCGCTCAAGTCCTCGGCGATTCCTGGCCAACCGGGCGTACCACCGTTGAGGGCGAACATGACATGGTAGGTCAGCGTCGCCCCGTTCGCGACGACGTCACCGTGGGCATCGCGCACTGGGTTGTCATCTAAATCCGATACCAGCGCGTCGTAGGCAGCTACTGGGTCGCCGTGTCCGAACGGGCAATCCGGGCTGTACGCACACCAGTCCAGGAAGCGATACAACGCTCCCTCAACCGCGACGTACTGCCAGTAATCGTATTTATAGGGGTTGTTGGCGTATGCCTCGGGATCGTAGGCGCCGTCAAGGGCCATCACCCGAATCCGAGTGGGAAATAGGTTGGCGTAGACGGTGCCGATGAACGTACCGAATGATACCCCGAAATAATTAAGCTTCTTATCGCCGACCGCGGCACGTAATAGATCCATATCGCGGGCGACATACTCAGTTCCGAGATAAGGCAAGAGATCACCACTGCGCATCTGGCAGGCGGCGTTGAACTGCTCGGCGGCCCGCTGACCGCGCTCAAAGGCCCCCGGCTGAACGCTCGCGGACGCACCCACCCAGGCCTGCTGGGTCTCCTGGACGGTCATACACCTGACTTGCCCGCTCGCGGCGACACCCCGGGGATCGAAGCCGACGATATCGAAGCGGCTAGCGACCTCCGCCGGCAATCTGCCCACCACGGCGCTGACGAAGTCGGCGGCAGAGCCACCCGGCCCACCGGGGTTGACGAATAGCGAACCGATCCGGTGCGCGGAGTCGGTGGCGAGGTGGCGTTTGAGGTACAACGAAAGAGAACCTCTGCCTAGATTCCGGTAATCGCGGGGAACCTGTGCGGTTGCACACTGCAAGCCGTTATCGTTATGAGGACAATCCTGCCAGGCCAAGGAGGGTATTTGAATACCGGGCAGGCCGCCGGGAGGTAAGGCTTCCTCGGCCGCACTCACCGGGACGGTGACGGCGGCCAACAGCAGTGCCGCGGCAAGTATCACGCCCGCTGCGGCAGCTCGGCACTGATGCCGGAGCCTGACCATGCGTGCCTCTCTCGACGCCCGCCATTGTGGCGCATAAACAGTGTTTGCGTAGTAGAAGATGCGCCGCCGAACGCGTCCGCGCATCACTTCGCAATTCTTGTGCCACCCGAGTCACTCGCCATGTCGTCTATATCTCGCCCGGCAGCAGGTTTGTTACGCAAACACTTGCCCGTGTGGAACATGGGTGATAGGTGCGCCGGGCAAGGCACCGGACGGCCGGCGGCGGGAAGAGCGGCCCGGTTGACCTTAGCGTTGCGCACACCACTGTGGTGTCATCGGTGGCTGGACCAACGCGCCGTCTCGGTGCAATGCCGCTGAGTTGGTGGTCGGTCAAGCAAGCATGATCACGGTCTCGGTGCCTAGGGCGACACGATGTGCCGCTTCCGGCACCCAAACCATGATCAAGGACTGTTCGGCCCTCTTTAACCAAGTGGCGAACGTTTCAATACGAACTCGATGATCTTTACGTGCATCTCGGATTGCCGGGAACGATCTGCATCTGCTTGTGCGGGGCCGAGTTGGAAGAATCGAGAAGCGCTGTCAAAGCCGGTGGTCATGGTGGCCCGGTGGAAGCGCAGTAGCCGACGCGTTCGCTCGTCAGCAACAGCACGAAGCCAACCCCAGCGGCGATCGCCAGCACGGGCCAACGCGCCAGTGAAGGCGCGAGGATTCGTACAGAATGATCATCTGCTAGCGGCGGCCGGCGAAGCGAAACTTCAGGCTGGGGCGATCTTTGGCGAAAGCGTGGCGACCAGGCCGGTGTGGCTTAGCGACTTGCCGGTGGTCTCCGGGGCGAGCAGCTGGGACACCGTGGCGCCGATCACGCACATGGCTGCCCCGGTCACCATGCACCACGGCAGGCCGATGGCCTGGATCCCGACCGGGAGCAGGAACGTACCCGCCGCAGCCCCGATGCGGCTGAACGCGTTGGCGATGCCCACCCCGGTAGCCCGTACGTCAGTCGGGAACACCTCGATCGGGTACACGGCGGTGAGGTTGCCGGTCATGGCGTTGAAGAAGGCGAACACCGCGAAGGCACCGACCAGCGCCATCGGCGGCGCACCGGCCCACAGCCCGATGACCAGCAGCGCACCCGCCATGATCCAGAACGGGCCGATCAGCTGCTTGCGGCGCCCGATGAGCTCAATGGTCAGCATGCCGACGATCGCCCCGATGAACGCGATGCTGTTAGCGAAGATCGTGCCGGCCATCTCGTTGAGCTGCAGCGACTCGAACACCTTCGGGGCGAAGGTGAAGATCGCGAAGTACGGCGTCACCACGCAGATATAGAAGGTACTGACGAAGAAGGTGCGCGAGCGCATGCCCGGGGCGAACAGCTGCCGCCAGCCGGCCTCGTTTTTGACGTCCGAGTCGTAGGCGGCCTCGGCCATGTGTTCGTCGCCGCCGAGGTAGCGGTCGATGATCGCGCGCGCGTCTTGGGTGCGCCCGTGCAGCATCAGCCAGCGCGGCGACTCGGGCAGTCCGATGCGCAGCCCCAGCACCACCAGCGCCGGGATCGCGCTGGTGGCCAGCGTCCAGCGCCAGCTCCAGCCCAGGCCCTCCAGCAGGCCATAGGCGGCCGCCACCGAGACCAGATAGCCGCCGTACCAGAAGACGAGCATGTAGGACACCCGGCGGCCACGCCGACGCGCTGGCACGAACTCCGAGAGCATCGACGAGCCGATGGAGTATTCGGCTCCGATGGCGATACCGAGTAGCAGCCGGACCACAAACAGCTGCCACGCCTCGGCCACGAACGCCTGCAGCACGCCGAGGACGACGAACAGGCAGATGTCGATGAGAAACAGCTGCTTGCGGCCGAATCGGTCGGTGAGAAAACCGCCGATCGGCGCACCGAAGAAGATGCCGATCAGCGACGACGCGCCGATCAAGCCGGCCCACACCGGCGAGATCCCGAGCTCCCTCGACAGCGGCACCAGCACCACGCTGAGCACTCCGAGGTCGAACCCGTCCAGGCCCTCGCCCCACGCCGTGGCAAGCGTCAACCGCCGCAGGAAGCCCCGGTCGCCGAATTCCTTCGTGCGCTTCGTGGCCTGCGCCATCTCGCGTCCACCCTCGCCCGGCCGTCACGGTTTGTCAGCAAACATACGTCGTCGGCCGATGCTGCGCTGCATCAGGCAGCTTGCGGCAGGCCCATTGGGTGGGTCGAAGTCAGTAAAGGATGCTGGGTAGGTAGGCGCCGTGCGGTGGGGAATACAGGCCCACCGTCATCAGAGTCAGCAGCTGCATCACCCGCAGACCCCGTTCCAAGCACCAGCGGAACAGGTCGGCATTGGTGGTAGGGACGAGGATGCCGGGGCCTCCGAAGGCATCGGCAGCCATGATCAGCGCTTTGAGTTCTTCGTTGCTCTCGCCCACCGCATGGGCGGAGAACGCCAGGTCGGTGGCGTATCCGCTGATTCGCCCGTCGTGCTCGACCACCAGCGCAGTGTTCTGCGCTAGGGCGTCGGTCAGCTCGCCAGCCCGGTCATGGCCATGAACATGACGGCAGACGGCGTTGCACGCCTCGATGTCCGCCGGCTCAGCGCGCCGGGTTTCGTAGCCGGAGATCATGCCCTTGGGAGGGGCGCCCTGCATGCAGGCGAGCTGGTCACGCACCTGGAAGCCGAGCTTTGCGTACAGGGATAACGAACGGTTGTGGTAAGCGGACTGAAGAAGCCGGATCCCTGGGGCGGTGCGCTGAGTGGCGCGCCGTATCACGTCCTGCATGAGGGCTCGGCCTATTCCACCGTCTTGGACGGCGGGATCCACGGTGATAGGGCCGACGCCGACAATGCGCGAGCGCTCATCGAGGAAGTTGCTGCCCACCACGTGCCCGTCGGCTTCGGCTACTACCGAGTAGAAACCCGGATGGCCCAGCATCATCGACAGCAGGCCTACCGCAGCCTCGGGAGAGGGTACATCCGGAGGAAAATTCTGTTGCCTGGCGATCGCAGCGAATGCCTCGTAGCAGATCCGTCCGCAGGTCTCGGCGTCTTCGGGCTTACCGGGCCGCAGCTTGAGATCCATGACGCCGCTCCTCGATGCGAAGGTCTTCTTGACGAGTACGCCAATCATCGACCGCATCGTGGCGTTGCCACAGTCATATTCCCAGCCGCGTCACACCTACAGGCGCAGCGCCACGGCCGGCATGTCTGCAACCAACCAGGCCCGAGGTTTAACGATCATCGATGGTTGGCACTCTCGTCGATTGGGTCAGGCGATCGGATGGCGGACAGTGCCCGTGGAATCCCGACGCTCGTGGAACCCCGATGGCGGTTCCGTGAGAGTCATCCGTCGGCGCAACGCGTCGTCAGCGGACTTGATTTCAAGGCCGTTGGGGTCGATGAGCGCTCCCTCGTGCTGGTGGCCATGCTGGGTCATCACGATGAGGAAGCCGTGCCATAGGCGCTGATTGTCCGTGTTCGAGCCTCGCGAGGATTATTAAGGAGCGAGTAATCAATGCTGATCGAGAACGAGTTCGAGGTTGCTGCCCCCCTCGAGCAGGTGTGGAAGCACATGCAGGACGTGCCGCGGATCGCGCCCTGCTTGCCCGGTGCTGAGCTCATCGATGTCAACGGCGATGTGTACAAGGGGCGCGTGACGACCAAGATGGGTCCGGTGAAGCTCCAGTTCCTGGGCACCGCAAAGATCGTCCAGCGCGACGAGGCGGCCAAGCGGATCGTGATGGATGCATCCGGGTCGGAGGAGAAGGGCAAGGGCCAGGCCACCATGAAGGTGACGTCGACGATGGCGCCTTCAGGTAGCGGAACCCGCGTGAAGGTGGCTCAGGATATCCAGCTTTCCGGTGCTGCTGCCCAGTTCGGCCGTGGCATGGTCCAGGACGTCACGAGCGTGCTGATGAGAAGTTTCGCCAAGTGCATCGCGGATGATATCGGGCGTGCCTCCCGTGGCGAGGCAGCCGTGCAACGCGATGCGGTACCAGTGAAGGGTTTCAGCATCGGCATGCAGGCGGCGATGACCGCGCTGAAACGGTTCTTCGGTCGGCTTTTCGGCCGGGTGAATGCGTGATCACGGTTTTCCACTGCAAGCAATCAGAGCCCGGCGCCGGCGGTGGTGCCGGGCTTCTGATTGCTTGCAGTGGCGAATCTGTGGCCGAGTGGCCGGTGCATGCAGCCGGCCTCAGCCGAGGTCGGGGGTGTCGAAGGTATTGCAGCTCGCAGGGTCCCCGGATTGGTATCCGGTGCTGTACCACTTCTGGCGCTGCTCGGAGGTTCCGTGGGTGAACTGGCTTTCGTTGACGGGGCCGCCGCGGAGCTGGGATTGGATGAAGTCGTCCCCGATGTGGCCGGCGGTGTCGAGTGCGGCGTTGACGTCAGCGTCGGTCACGTTGGTGATCAGTGGCCGGCCGGACGGTCCCGGGGTGGTGCTCGCGTTCTTCGCCCAAACTCCGGCGTAGCAGTCGGCCTGCAGTTCAAGCCGCACCGAGCCGGAGGCCGGCCCGGAGTCGCCCGGCTGGACCCGACGTGAGGTGCCGCGCAGGTTCTGCACGTGGTGGCCGTACTCATGCGCGACCACATACGCACGGGCGAATGGACCACCCTCTGCTCCGAAGCGCTGCTCGAGCTCTTGGAAGAAGCGTAAGTCGATGTAGGCCTCGCGGTCGGCTGGGCAGTAGAACGGGCCGGCTTCTGAGCTGGCGCTGCCACAGCCGGTGTTCACGCCGCCATTGAAGAAGGTGATCCTGGGCTTGCGGTAGGTGTAACCGGAGCGGGCGAAGGCGTCGGTCCAATAGGTGTCGAGGGAGTTGACAACGCCGACGACCTCGCAGTCGAGCTTGGTGTTCGCGTCGTGGCCGGTCCGGCAGCTCTCGTTGATCTGCGTGTCGTTGACGCTTTGCCCGGCACCGAGACCCGGCAGGCCGTCGGGCAGCGGGCTACCCGGGCTGCCGCCGAGCTGGGAAAGCAGCAGGTAGAGCAGCAGACCGACGATGCCGACACCACCACCACCCAGCGCGACGCGGCCCCCGACGCCGCCACCACTGCGCCGATCGTCGACCTGCGACGTATCCAGCTCAGAGCCCTCGTCGAACCGCACGCTGCCTCCCCGTGATCGGCACCCGGCTGAGCACCGACGTGGTCAAGAGGGTGACGAGATCCTCGAGGCGCACGTCGAGGCGATCCGTGACCCTGGCTATGGCCAGAGCCGTGATGATCATACGTCACCACGAAAACGCTCGCCTGTTTTGAATCAGGCCGACAAGCCGCCAGGCCCGGGACTCGCCAGCGGAGCTAGGAGGTGTGCGCCGTCGCCGCGACGGGTACATAAGCACTATGAGAATCGGATCGAGCATCGGCTTGATCGCACTGGGCCTGATCCTCGCCCTCGCGGTGAGCGTCAACGTGCGCGGGATCGATCTGACTCTGGTGGGGTGGATTCTCACCGCGGTCGGTCTCCTGGGATTACTCGTCAGCCTTGCCCTGACCTGGCGGAACCGCGCCATCGCTGCTCCACCCCGAGACCAGTACGGAGTGGGAGCAGACCCGTATCTGCCCGAGAGCGACTCCCGCTACTGAGCGCACCGCGAGGACGGAGCGCGCTCCCACGCATGGATTCTGCTCGCTGCCACGGTGCTTGGCCGGCGTACCTCCGGGCATCACTCGCGTGCCGTAGCCTCAATTCGGCGGCACAGCGGGGACGGACGACTCCGGGACTGGCGTCAGGCAAGGATGGCACCAGGCAAGGGAGGTCCAGCATGAACGTCCTGAACATCGAGGTGATGTGCCGCATCGCCGATGGCGCGCTCAGGCCAGGCGAGTTGGTGGTCACTCAACGCGTTGCTCCGCTGGTGAGCTGGTGCGTTAGCACACGCGTCAGCTCGCCGGCGGGTGCGTTGGGCGACGTGACTGTTGAGTTGCATCTTCCCGACGACACTGTGTGGACGGGCGAGGTATACCCGGTGGTTGACGGTGAACTCGACCGCGAAGAGCCCGGAGAGTCCCCCGAGCACCAGTTCCCGTTCAAGGCGCAGCTACGGGGTACCGGCCCGCTGAGAGAGAATTCCATTCCGATCCACGCGGACGTCGTGGTTAAGCGGCTCGAAGATGCGGCTCGGGCATCAGCGCGGACCACGTAGCTTGGCACCGCACTACGAACTCGAGCGTGCGCCGAGCGTTCGACCAGCAACTGTCACCCTCGCCGCGGGAGCCGATGTGCTCGCGGTACTGGTGTTCACCGCCATAGGGCGCAGCTTGCATGGCGAGGTGGTTGATGCGTTCGAGTTGCTCACCACTGCGTCGCCGTTCCTGCTGGGATTGGTCATCGGGTGGCTGGTCGGCCGGGCGTGGCGCGCGCCGTTACGGTTGCCCGTCGGAACCGCGGTGTGGGTCAGCGCCACCGTGGTCGGGCTCGGTGTTCGCGCAGCGTTCACCCACCGATTGCCCCTGGCGTTCGTGGTGGTTGTCACCTTAGGCCTGGCGCTGTTGCTGCTTGGCTGGCGAGTGCTGGCACGCTCCATCGTTCGTCGTCGATCGCGTACTTGACGGCCTTCACCGCCTCGGGGTCAGGGGCGCGATGATTTGGCTCAACGAATCGGGCTTGGCGCCGTCGCGCACGAGGTGCGGATACTGCTGGCCGCCGTGGTAGGCGATCGGATAGGTGATCAGCGCGCCCTCATTGTTGACCAGCAGCTGCATCGGCTTGTTGGAGGTCCTGGCCGTGCTGACCGCGTCACGCAGGATGTCGGGTGAAAATCCGTTACCGTCTACCGCGACAACGGTCATGCCCGGTCCGAGGTCGGCCTGCGCCGCCGGGGTCCCGGGAATCACGTCGGTGATGAGGCCGTCGGTGTTCAGGCGTAACCCCAGCGAGAAGCCCATCTCAACCTGCTTGCGGGCTGCTTCCAGATCCTGGATCCGCTGACCTTGCTCGGCGTTGTAGGTGAGCCGCCACCCGCCACGCTCGATACCGCCTAGGGGAGCGTGCCCGTCGGTGCTGTAGAGGCGCTGATTGAGAAAACCCTGCCAGTCGTAGGCAGCGACCTCATGGAGCGTTGCCACCACGTCATCGAAGGTGTACGGCTTGACCGCGGGCGGACCGGTCTGCCCGCCGTGGAACCTGCGGCAGAAGTCGTCGAGCGAGCGCTGGCCGGACGTGAGTTGGCGGATGAGCGTGTCGGCGTCGAGCCAGATGAGCACGCCTTCGTTATAGAAGTCGGTGCCACGCCGCTCGGCGCTCCACTCTGGCGGAGCTTGGTAGAGCAGCTGCGCCGCGACGGTCGTGTCGATCAGTGGGCGCCACAGGCGACCGGGCGTGTGGTCCAGGTTCGCGGCGGCTTGTGCCAGCGTGTCTTCGTACTGTTGCGGCGTCCACAGGCCGCTGCGCACCGCCAGCACATTTCCGTAATACTGCGTCAGCCCTTCGTAGACCCACAGCATCTCGCCTTGCATCGGCGTCTGGGGATTCGGTGTGGCCAGCCCGGCGGGGCGACGGTACTTGCCATTCCAGGAATGGACGTACTCGTGGGGGAGCACACCGAGCGCGAGCCGGCCCTGTGCCTCATCGATCAATGCGCGTTCGGCGACGCGGCTGTCGTTGGATTGGTGGTGTTCGAGGCCGAAGTGCGCCACGTGGTCGCTGAGGGTGAGGAGAAAGTTGTAGTGGTCGTAGTGCTCGGCCCCGAAAAGCGCCTCCGCCTCCTCGACGAGCTTGCGCATGGCATCGGTGAACTGCGGGCTTGCGTCGAGTGCGGCGGGGCTGTCGGCGGCGACATCCATCTCTACTGGTGGTTTGCCTGCCGAGAGCGGAAAGCGACGGAAGTACTGGGCCGCCAGCACTGGCGAATCGATGAGGGTGGTGAGGCTAACGGTCCGGAATTTCACCTCGCCATGCGACTCCTGCTGCACACTCAGTGCGGTGCCGTATCGCCAGCCGGCCGGCAGTCGCAGCGAGGCATCGAACAGCAGGTCGTCGGTGTGCGGCACCGGAGGGGACAGCAGGATCCAATTCCAGGCGAAGACGGCAAGGTGCGAGGTCGTCGAGGAACCCGACGTGAATCCGCCGGCGAAGGTAGGTGCCAGGAACTCGAGGTCGGCCTCGATAGTGGTCGCGCCCTGCGGCACATCGAGGTGGAAGGCGTACATGTCAACGGGGTCCCGCCGCCACGTGAGGCTCTCTCCACCCGCCTTGAACCTCAGGCCCGCCAAGTTGATGATCGGCCCTGTCGGCCCGTGCTCACCCGGAATCCACTTCGGGTAGTAGAGCGTGAGCGGGCCCGAGTTGGCGGGAATGACTTCCCGCGCGTGGAAAAGTTTACCCGGAGCATCGGTCGCGTCGACCGCCAGCGTGATGATGTGAGGGGCGCGAGCACCGCTCGCATGAGCGAGTCCAGCGGTGGTAAGCGCGAGGATCGAGAGCACGGACAACAGCACTGCGAGCCTTCTGCTCACGGGCTCTCCTCCATGGTCTGGATTTTCGATCTCACGACTTAGCCTGACCTACTGATTAAGAACCCTGAGCTCTCGATCCTGATACCGCCAGACGCCTGCGGGCGGTGCTCGACAGCGTGAGCTCGCACCAGCCGGGTGCCGATCCGATTCCATCAACATGAGCGAATTCGGGCATCGGTCAGAAAAAGGTTCGCAAGCAATGAACGGCAGGCGGAGATTGCCCTCGCTGATGAGCGGGCAATCTCTGTGGTGCCGGCTCGGCCTGGCGGGGGACGAGAGTGTCGCCACGCGGATGTGCAAGCTGGAGCGACAGGGTCAGCGGGCGCCCCGATGGGCTCCCGATCTGGGCGCTGCGCGCCTGGTGGGCAATGGTCGCACGGTCGCAATGCTGCGGCCAGACGCCACGGTCGACTGGTGGTGCGCGCCGACCTTCGACGACCCACCGCTGTGCTGGCAGCTGCTGGATCCCGACGGCGGCGTCGCGACTTTTCCCGGTCTGGCCCTCGTCGAGGCGGACAGCGCACCGGCGGGTAGCAGTACGCGGACACTGCTGCGCGCGCCTGCGGGCCTCCTCGTCGAGGTGTGGGACGCGCTGCTGGACGCAGGCTCAGGGTGGCTCTGGTACGGCTGCTACGGCCGCACCGGTCCGGCCACGGCCGGCCGGCGAGTCCGCAGACCGTAGAGCATGTCCTGCGCCTAGGCGGCTTTGCCGCCCCCTGGCTGGAGTTTCACGTCGACGGCGCAGTCGCGTTGGGCAGCCAGGCCAGCCGGCGAACGGCCCGGACCGGTCACCGTTCATGCCGATGGGCACCAGGTTCGCGATGGGGCGCTGCACAGCACCGTGCGGTTGACGCAGCACGGCTGGGCGGCGCTGGTGATCACCGTGGACGGTGACCTCAAGCCCGACGTTGAGCAGCTGGTAGCGCGGCTGGAGTCGCGCGATGCCGTGCAACGGGATCGGCTCGCGGTGTCGTGGCTGCCGCGGCTGCACCCCGAGCGGGCTGTGGATGCGCTGGCGGTGCTGCGGGCCTGCACGTACCGGCCGAGTGGCGCGGTGGTGGCGGCCCCGACTACCAGCCTGCCCGAGGCGCCGGGCGACCAGCGGCAGTTCGACTACCGTTACACGTGGCTGCGGGATGCGTCGGTGTCGACGGCGGTCGCGGCGTTGCTCGGGCAGCACGAAGACGCCCGACGCCACCTCGAGCTTGTGCACCGAGTGTGGGGCGAGCGAGACATGGTGGGCACCCCAGTGCTCGATGTTCGTGGGGAGCAGGTACCGGACCAGCGTGAGCTGCCAGGGATCGATGGTTGGGCAGGCTCACGGCCGATCCGGATCGGAAACTCGGCCCGCCACCAGCGGCAATACGACGGGCCGGGGCTGCTCGTCGAGGCGGTCTCGGTCTACCTGCAAGTCGGCGGCCGGCTGGATGCGACGACGTGGCGGCTGGTCACCCGGCTCGCCGACGGGGTGGGCGGCGACCGACCGGACCGGGTCAAAAACAGCAACGGGAGAGTTCGCCGACCCCAAGCCGTTGGTCGACGGCGACATCGGCCGATGGCTGGTGCTGGACCGGGCACTGTGGATCGCTCGCGGATGGCGGCCGTGGACTCGCCGGCGGCACTGGAAGGCTGCCCGCGAGACCATCTGCAGACGGATCCTGGCGTCGCTTGACGACGAGGGCCTGCTGCCGCAGAGCTACCAGGACGCTGACCGCACACCTGACGCGTCAGCGCTGCTGGCGGTGGCATTCGGGTTGTTAGGCAGGGACGATCCCCGGGCCGGCCGGTTGGTGGACGCCGTGATCGCCCGGCTCGGCACCGGACCCTACCTGTACCGCTACCCACCCGAGCTCGGGCCGGGACCGGGCACCGAGGGCGCGTTCCTGCCGGTGTCCTTCTTGGCCGTCACCGCCCTGGCGAGGCTGGGCCGAGTGGATCAGGCCGGAGCGCGGCTGATCGGTTGTGCGCGGACTGCCGCGGCTGCTCGCGGAGGAGGTCGAGCCGCACTCGGGGCGGATGCTCGGCAATGCCCCTCTGGTGTGGAGCCACGCGGAGCTGGCCCGTGCGCTCTACGTGCTCGACGCCGCGCAGCGCCGCGACAGCTGGGGTGCACCCGGACTGTGGGCCTGGCGGCTGTACCGCTACCTCGCACTGCGCTACCAGCATCGACACACTGTGACGACTCAGCAGGAGGAATCCATGGCTACTCGTTCGCGTCCCGCCGGACCGCCGGCCTTCGCCCGCCTCCCGACATGGAGACATATCGGGGTTGTGAGGGCCGTCATCACCCCGATATGTCTCCATGTCGGGCGGTGAGATCGAGCGGCGGGGTGGGCAGCTGGATGGTGGTGGTGAGGCGCACCAGTGACGGCCGGCGCGGCGTGGAGCCGAATCCGAACCGGACCGGCGGGCATACGTCCGCCATGGCGCCGAGGTCAATGCCCTGCCAGCTGGCGGTCACCGAGAGCAGCTGATGAAGATCCCAGGCTCCGTACCACTCCCGGCGTCCGGAACCGGCGCTACCGCGGGTCCGCACGCCGGGCAGCGCGGCTCGAGCCAGCGGGTCGATCAGGGCCGCCCAAGCAGGGGCGGTGGCCACCCGGCGCGGCACAGCGCGGAGCAGCAACCCGAGCCAGCCGCGTCTTCCGATGATCAGATCGCTGCGCAGCGGCCCCGCCACCACGTGCAGCCGCTCGGGGCGGCGAACTGCCTCGACCGGTGTGACGGCGACGGAATCGAAGCGGTAAGTGCCCGCAAGGAATCGGGCGACCTCATCGTTCGGCGCGATGAGCAGCCTGCCACCGCCAGGCGCCTCGACCATGACATCGCTGATCGGGCCGAACGGTGACACCGGCCACCGTCCAACGACGATGCGGTGGCCCGCGGCCGTGCCGAAGGCGGCGATCTCACCGTCGAATCGCCAACGCCGTCCAGGTGTCACCAGGTCGATGATCCCACTTCGACGTACCGTTATGGACGTGACCGCGTCATGCAACGGAGGAGCTCGGGTGATCAACACGATCGAGGTCGCGGACCAGGCAGGCGCGCTCGCCTATACGTTCGAGGATCTGATGCGCTACCACGGTGCGGATTCTCCCGGCGGGGTGGCGCACGCGCTGAAGGTGATGGAACGAGCCCTGCCGCTGCTCGAGCCCGACGGCTTGGCGCAGCGGCGCGAGATCGAGGTGCACACGGCTTTCGCCGGTCCAGGTGCCCGCGACGCGTTCGAGATGGCCATGCGCGCAGTGACCGACGGCCGGTATGTCGTCGATGATGCCTTGGCGCGTCCCGAGCTGGGTTCAACACGCGAACGTTTCATTTTCCGGCTCGATTACCGGGCGCGCAGCGTCACGGTGGTGCTGCGGGAAGGGTATGTCGGGGACGAGTTCATCGCGCTGGCGCGGACGGAGAATCGGAGCGAGCAGGAGGAGAACCGCCTGACCGTACTGAAGGGCGAGATGGCGAAGCTGTTGCTGGCCACTCCGGCGGCCGACGTGTACGACGTGGATGACGCTGGCTAGGCGGCCTTTCGTCCCCTGGTGTGGGTGGAATTACCCCGGCGTTCGGCCAATACCTTGTGCGGGACCTGCAATAGGCGCATCAGGGTGACGAGTGCCAGCCCACCGATCATATTGCCGAGCACTGCGAAGGCGAGCAACCCCAACCAGTCGGCATAGCCGAACGGCGCTCCGACCTGCAATGCGGCAAAACAGATCAGCGAGGCGACGATCGCGTGATTGAGCTTGCCTGCGCCCAGCAGGAAACCCACGACAATGGCAGGTACCAGCCGCACACCGTCGGACTCGGTGGAGTGCTGGAGATGAGTCATCAGCGTGATCAGCATGCCCCCGACAAGTGCCAGTGCGAAAGCCTTCCACGTGATACCGAGGTCGATATAAAACCTTCCCGACTCGACGGCAGTGGCACGTAGCGAGGGAAAACCTGCCATCACCAGGCCGGTGATGATCCAGCCGCCGGCTAAATTGGTCACTGTGGTCAGCAGCCACAGCCGCGCGAGGGAGGCCAACGACGCGGTCTTGGCTACGACCGCTGCCACGGGAACAAGAAAGTCCTCCGTGAACAGTTCACTACGCGCCAACGTCAGCGCGATGAAACCCAGAGATAAGCCGAGACCACCGAGCATAACGCTATGGGTGGCCTCTTCCAGCAACAGCAGGGCCAGCACGCCGACCCCGACGTCCAGACCACCGAGAAACCCGGTTGCGAGTAGCCCGGACCAGGACCGACCAAGGCGTTGCGTGCCCTCGTCCACCAGCCGGTCGAACGTGCGCTCGCTATCCTCCTGAGCAACGGCCGGGCTGGTAGCGGAGCGATCGCTCATGGCCCGAATGCTAGGGCTGCAGCTTAATTCGGGATAGTCGAGCACGTTGCCTGGAAGCGACTGCCGACGTCGGTGAATCCGAGACGGGTATACCAGCGGTGTGGCCATCCGCCCGCCACAGCGGTGAGAAAGACGGCATCGCACCCGGCCGTTCGGGCCCGCGCGAGAGCGTCGAGTACCAGCGCCCGCGCGAGGCCGGCGCGCCGGTGTGCCGGTTCGGTCATCACAGCCTCGATTGCGGCGGTCGCGCCATCGATGCGTAGCTGCGTGCCTGCGATCGGCTCGCCGCGTTGGTTGAGGACTGCGAGGTTGACGACGCGAAGCACCGCATCCGCAAGCGCTTCGCAGTCGACGAGCTGGCGCACCGCATCGTCATCGAGGCCAGGCTGATCGCGCCGCCAGGCCCGCTGCCACAACGTGCGGACGACCTCATGCGTCACGGGCACTACGGTGATGGATTCGGGCGGCACTGTCACTGCTGGCTGCGCGCCGCCGTACAACAACAGGGGCAGCTCCAGGATGTGCCACCCTTGGCTCGCTAGTGCGGTCGCGGTGGCGGGGTCATCGAGCACCGCCCGCCGGTGGCAGAGGTCGGCGGCGCCGAGCACCCGATCAGCCTCGGCGGCCACCGTAGCGGCGTCGCTGCGCGCGTCCATCCACAACGCGTTGTGCTCGTGGGATGCCGGAAATCTCGGGTCGAGCACCGCAATTCCACCGTTTACCGGCAGTACGGCGGCGCCACGCCGCTGGGCCAGCGCACGATCGAACAGGCGTACTCGTGCGACGGTGTCCTCGGGCGCGGGCAGCCCGATCGGTTCGGTGAAGCGCCCATCCGGACCCGGTTGGTACGGCATGACCGCCACCACGGAGGACACCGGCACCGGGCCGTAGTGATGCGGAAAAGGCGCCTCGGCGGGGGCGTCCGGCGCGGGTTCCCACCGCAACTCACCAGGCAGCCGCGCTGGGTCGATGACCAGGGAAAGAAGATCGGTGCGCCCCCTGAACAGCGCGTTGGCCGGCCAGGTCAGCTGGGCTGGGGTCGACAGATGCACGAAGCCTTCGTGCAACAGTGACGGCGGCGCCAGGCTGCCCGCGGCCAGCGCCAACCGCCATGTCACCGGGGTGCACAGATGAACCAGGAGACCGGAACCCATGGGCGGATCCTCCCGGGGTGTTTAAGGATGCCGGTAGTGGGTATTGGGTAAATCTATGAATTGTGGTGATCCAGCCGGGGTAGCGGACGAAGGCGATCTTCAGCTCAGCGAAACGCCGAACCCGTCGTGAGCGCTGCCGCGGATCCGGGGGGGCATGCGGTGGGGTTCGCGCACGTCGGAGTGCTCTATAGCTCTGATGAACAACTTTGTGATCTGTTGTCGCCCTACCTCGCTGAGGCATTGCGCCGTCAGGAGCACCTTCTTGTGGTGATCTCGGAGCCCGCCGAGCGAGTGCTTCGGGACGCCTTGGGCGAGGCTGCCGACCACGTCCAGTGGGGCGGTGCCGGGCTGTCCGGCAACCGCCTGGGCCGGATGTTTTCGTCCTTCGGTGACTACCTGGCGCAGTGGCAACGCGCGGGCGTGCCCACTCGCGTGATAGGGGAACCAGGTTGCGACCTCAGCTCCGACCGGTTGAGCCAGTACTTGCGGTATGTATCCATGGCCTACGAGATTTACGGGGCGTACGGGTATCCCATGCTGTTTCTGTGGGATCAGCGCCGCTACCCGCCCGAGGTGCTGGCGCAGGTCCGTGCAGTCCACCCACGACTGCTCGGTGGCGATGGCACGATCATCAACACCGAGTACCGTGACCCCATCGACTACCTCACCGCCAACGTAACCTCAGCCCCGGCCGCACCTGCCGATCTCGACCTCGACGTGCGCCTCGAGTCTGCTGACGGCCTCGCTGAACTGCGCCGGCGGTTGCGTTCCTGGGGTACTAGCACAGCGTTGAGCGACGGCGACACCGATGACATCGTCATCGCGGTGGACGAGATCGCCACCAACGCGCTGGAGCACGGCCAGCCGCCTGCCCGGGTCCGGGGCTGGTCCACAGCCGACGCTGTCTTCGTCCGCGTCGATGACCATGGCCGGACCGGCATTCCCGCGACCACCGGCTACGTGCGCCCGCCTACCGACGCCAGACGCGGCCGAGGCATCTGGATGGCGCGCCACCTCGCCGACGTTCTGACTACCCATAACGGCCCGACCGGCACCACTGTGGCGCTGCGATTCCCCAGGCCCCTGGCCTGATCAAACCGGGTAGCACCCGGCCATCGGCCGGGCCACCTTCGGCGAGGCGAGGGTGATGCGCGGTAGCCGCAGACCTCAATGCGCCGAGTATCCGCCATCGACGAGGTGGTAGCTCCCTGTGACAAACGACGCACGCTCTGAGAGTAAAAACGCAACCATGTCGGCAACCTCGGCAGGGAGGCCAAGCCGACCTATCGGATGAGCTCGAATCAGCGACCGGCTGATGAGCGGACTGAGGCCCTCGGTGATGAGAGGTGTCTCGATGTAGCCTGGAGCGACCGTGTTGACCCGGATGCGTTGGCTGGCGTACTCCAGCGCCGCGCACTTGGTGAGGCCGACAATGCCGTGCTTGGCTGCGACGTAGGCCGCCTGTTGGCGGCAGCCATTGGTACCCAGCACGGAGGAGATATTCACGATCGACCCTCCGCCGGCGGTGAGTAGGGCGGGGATCTCATAGCGCAGGCAGTAGAAAACGCCACTGAGGTTAATATCAATCACCCGCTCCCAGTCTGCTAAATCGTATTCCGCGGTAGGCGCGGCCATCCCGGTCACGCCGGCATTATTCACCGCGAGGTGCAGGGCGCCGAAGCAAGCGACGGCCTTGGTAACCGCGGTTTCTACCGAGGCTTGATCGCTGACATCGACCGCGATCGCTTCCGCATGACCACCGGCTTCGCGGATCAGGTGGACCGTACGGTCGGCGCCGATATCGTCAATGTCGGCCACCGCGACCCGGGCGCCTTCGGATGCGAGTCGGATGGCGACCGCGGCGCCGATACCCGAGCCCGCACCGGTAACTAATGCAACCCGGTCAGCGAATTCGGCTTGCATCAGCTGTCCTTACGAGCTAATACCCGGTAGGTATTGCCTCCCCGGGTGCGACGTATAACGCGGCCAACCAGCTGATCGAGCAAGTAGGCGATCAGTAACAACGGTCGACCTGCGGACCAGACCGTGGCGTGCCGCAACTGCCGCCAGCGCGCGGGCGTGGTCTTTGACCACGGCAGGCTCGGGTCGGGGGCGATGGCGATCAGTACGAGCAACAGGCTGAGGAACAGGTCGACGTACTGGTGCGCCGCGCCATGTTCGATGGATACCGACGAAAACCCACGGTTGGCCAACGCTTGTACGAGGTTGTTCACCGGAATCAGGTGCTGGTGTTGCGGCTGAAACCAAGGCATCCACCAGCGGCCGAAGATACGGCCGAGCAACGACTGAGGATCGGGCAGTTCGATCAGCAGGTAGCCCCCGCTAGGAAGGATCTTGGCAGCGGTGTCCAGCTCGTCGAACGGCTCCCGGGTGTGTTCCAGATAATGGTGCATGCTGACTACGTCGTAATGGCCGGCCAGTTCATCCGCCAACGCAACGAACTCTCCGCGGTAACTGCGGTCGATCCAGCCACGTCGCTGGGCTTCCTCCACGCTGACACTGAGGTCCAGCCCAGCGAACACGGTGTTCGGCCAAACCTCGCGGGCACGTTGGCAGAAGTGGCCGTAGCCGGCGCCGACGTCCAGCCAGGCTTTGGGAGTGGTGAACGCCCTGAGCATCTCGATTCGCCCGCGATATGAGCGGCCGGCCGCGTTGAAGGCCCCCTCCGCCATCTGCCGCCCGAGACCGTCGTAAAAATCACGGTAGTAGAAATCCAAGCCGGCTGGTGTGAGTCGTGGGTTTTGAAAGATGTGTTGGCATGTCTGACACTGTTCGAGAGTGAACCGGCCCGGCTTGCGCTGGATGAGGTCGGTGGTTCGCAGCCGTATCGACAGATCAGTGGAGCCACACCAGGGACAGGTGTCCCGGCGTGGTTCCAGGAATCGTTCGACACCCGCGGACAGCTCGCCCTGATAGTACGACTCGCTGGCCTGGAAGGGATCGCTCACAGAAATTTCTCCAAGTGATCGGCCGCAGTGGTGGCACCGCCGGCGGTGGTGAATGAGGTCTGTACGCGCCGCGCTGCGGCCCGATAGGACGGGTCGTCGATAATGCGGGTGATCGCGCCCCGCAGTTCGGTGGCACCGACTCGCCCGAATTGGACCCGGAGCCCGGCGCCTGTGTCGGTGACCTGGCGGGCAATCACGGGCTGGTCGTCGCGAATCGGGGCCACTACGAGCGGCACGCCGTGTGCGAGCGTTTCGCATACTGTGTTGTGGCCGGCGTGACTGACCACCGCGTGCAGATACGGAAGCAGATCGAGTTGCGGGACGAACTCGCGGATCAGCACGTGCTCGGGTGCCGTGCCAACGAGGCCGGGCGGCGCCACCAGAATCATCTGTAGCCGGTGTGCGAGTGGTGCAACCGCCTGCACCGCTGTGGCGAAGAATTGCTGCCCGATCGCGGGGCTGATCGTTCCGAGCGACACGAGCACGTGTTGCCTACCGGGATCCAGCCAGTCCCAGGGGAACGTGACCGTGCAGGGCCGCGCACCGATCGATGGTCCGACGAATACATAGTGACTGGGGAATGTACTGAGTGATCCAACCAGCGCCTCGGTTGTGAACGCCAGCACCAAATCGTAAGACCACCGCAAATCAATGGGTTCTGATACGGCCAGGTCGCGTTGGAAATCGATTAGACATTGCCGCGCCCAAGCGCCGAGTTGCGGCATGCCGACGAATTGGTCGGTCAGTTCCGCCGAGGTGGTAGCGGTGGTCGCCCACCGCAATTCGCGTTGGTGCGCAACCAGCGCGCCGGCCAACGCCTGCTGGTCAGCGATCAGCACGTCCGGCTGGAACGTGTCCACCGCCACCATCACTCCGGGTAGCATCGAGACCGCCAGCGGAATCAAAAAATCTGCCCACAGAAAACGGAACGCCCTTGCGCCGCGCAGGCCCAGCGATCGGCGGCGTAGTTCGGTTAGCGTATCGCCGCCGAAATCTGCGGCAACTGGGAGGAACTCTGCCCCGGGCGGTAGTAGCGGGCCAATGGTCTGAGCATGACCGGCCCACGCGACATGGTGGCCGCGGTCGATGAGCTCCTGCCCCACTGCCACCGTGGGGAAGAAATGTCCGACCAGCGGTGGCACGACGAAAAGGAACCGGCTCATGGGGTGATCACGGAGGCCTGTATAGCTAACCAGTCCAGCACGATCTCGCGTAGCGCCGCAGTCGCGTCCATCAGCACCGAATGGCCGCAACCCGCCAACACGGTCAGCTCGCAGTGTGGTAGGTATGCGTCAAGTTCGCGCGCGTAATCGACAACGTCGGAATGTTCGCCGTAGATAGCCCGCACCGGACAGGTCAGGGTGCGCAGGCGGCTCATCGGGATCGGCTGTACCGCTTTCAAGTCGTCCAGGAACGTCGTGCGGTTGATGAGGTCGTCAGCCATCGCCAGCAGCCGGGTAACCTTGCGGCCCAGTTGCTCGAGCCAACTGCGCAAATCACCGCCAGCCGCATCGGATCCGATCCGATCACGCTCGGCCGCCACCTGCTCGGCCCAGCCGGCCACCGTGAAATGGGCCTCGATCAGCACCATGCTCGCTACCCGATGCGGGTAGGTGACCGCAAAGCCCAGCGCCACCGTCCCGCCGTAGCTGTTGCCGACCAGGTGGACAGGCCCATCAACCTCCAGCGCATCGAGCAATGCGGCGAGGTCGGCGACTGAATCGGCCACCCCATAGCCCGCCTGTGGCCGTTCCGACAGGCCGTGCCCGCGCAGGTCGTACATGATCACCTCGGCGCCGGTCTGAGCTACCGGGTTGGCCAACGTGTAGTAGTAACTCGACATGTTGTCCATGCCGAGCCCGTGGATGAACACGACCGGCTGGGCGGGCGTGCGCGATCGGTGGCTCGGCGTCAGCCGCTGGACATGGAGCCGCACGCCATTCGCGATGATCTCAGGCATCGACGGTCACCGCGGTGGTGGCATCGATGCGACCCGCAATGTAGGTGACCACCTCGCCGACCGTCATGTCGATGATCTCGTTTAGGCTTTTGTCCGCGAGAAAGCCGACAAAGTCGATGCGATTGCCGTAATGCTCGGTAAGCATCGCAGACAGCTTGACGAACTCGATGCTCTCCAACTCGAGGTCCGCTTCGAATGTCGTGGCCATACTGATGTCCAGACCCAGTGCGTACTCTGCGCCTATGATGTCGATCAACATGACGCGAACGTCGGCCAAGACCTGGTCGGGCGTCATCAGGTTGCCCCCTCCTGCGTGCGCTGTAGTTGGTTGTATTGCAGACCTGCAACGCCCGGCGAGGTCCAGGCCACTGCGTGCGGTTCGGGCTGGCTGCCGACTGCGGTTTGCACCCATCGGCCGAGTGGCGGTTGTTCGGTCGCTACCAGCAGCCGACCTTTGTCAACCCGTTCGACGACAAATCGGTGTGGCTGCCCACCCAGCCCAGTACCCGCTGCTTTCGAAACGGCTTCTTTAGCAGCCCAGAATCGGGTTACCCAGCTCGGTCGGTCGGCAATTGATAGGCATTGAGCATCGAGCAGCCGTCGTTCTGCCGCGGTTAAAATCGCGGCCACGGTGCGGTCATCCCGGTCTGTGATCTGCTCGATGTCGATGCCCACGCCGCCCCCGTGACCGGGATCACCGACCAGCGCGGCGGCCACCGATCCGGTGTGCGCCAGCGACACCTCCGGCAATCCTGCGAATGGGCCCACCACGCGCGGCCGTCCCGCGGCGTCATTGGTCACCGTGATCTCGATCGGGAACACCGGGCCGACGCCGGTGTCGCAGAGCCACTGCCGGACCGCATCCTTGACCGCGATGCGTCCTAGCAGCCACTGCCGTGCTGCTCGTGGGGTGTGCCGCTGGTAGTCCGCGCGCTCGGCGGCGCTGAGATAGCGACGCATGATGAGTTCCCGGGTGGCCGGATCCGGCCACCGGTCCTGGACCAGGAACCACCCACCCGGCTGGCGCTGCGCGATCCAGTTGTGCTCCGGAAAGACAAAGACCGGCCAAGTCACCTCGTCGGTATTGAATCGGCGGTCCCTCCACCGATCGATGTGGGCCCACAGCCGGCCGTCTGCGCGCCGCAGCTCAAGGTCAGCGACCACTTCGGTGGCGGAGACTGATCTAATCCGGACCACGCATCGCATCCGCTCGCCGGGCCGAGGAGGTGAGCCGTAGTAGTGCAGCTGGTCGATCCCAGCCGGGAATGCGAGCCGATCTCGCGCGGCCCGCATCATGATCCAAAAACCGAGCAGCTGCCCCGCATTATCTAGCAGCGCCCCAGGTGCTGGCGGGACAAGCAGTTCCCCGACGATCCCGTCGTCGGTGATCGGCCCAAGCTCTGCGACACCTTGGAATGCAGGGCCGTGGAACATCCAGCGATCCCGGTAGAGCTGTTGCGCCGTTATCTCGCAGGACCCGGACAGCGGCGGTTCGGGCAGTGTCGGGTCGCCAGAAAGGTAGTCGTCGGCGAGCAGCACCGTGGCGCGCGCGTAGCCGTCGAGCACTACAGTCGCGTTGCCATCCGAACCCAACGACGCTGTGGTCGTCACATCGACGGGTGGTGCAACCGCAAGCCATCGCATTGCTCGGACGTCCTTGAAGCCAACGACCATGCGGCCAGGGACCAGATCTCGGGCGGCATCGGCCATCAGCTCGAGGATCGTGGTCAGCGGCACCACCGGATACCGGTCGGCCAGCTCAGGCCAGTTGTCCGGCTGCCGGTAGAAGCAGTGGTCGACGAGTTCTGGCATGGTTGCCAGGGACAGGGTTCGGGTCGTGCAACTCTGCTTGGGGCCACCTCGTGCCCACGAACCCACGATGTCGGTCGCGGCGCCCGCGGCGTCCCGCAGTGCCGCCTCGAACTCTGCTAGCACCGGATGCCCCGTGGTGGCCAGTTCTGCTGGCAACGCAGGAGTGCCCCGCGCTTGAGTGAGCGGCGCAACGTCATCCCCGAGCCGGACCAGCGGTGCCCCCAAGCCGAGGGGCACGGCAGGTCTGTGTGACGCGGACCGGGCTCGCGGCGCAAGGGGTAGTTGATCGAAGCGGGGCGCCCAGCCGTCCACCCACAATGCGGCGGCAACCCGCCGTAGCTGGTCCAGGCCGGACCGCCGGGGTGTGTTGGCGGTCACCGCAAGGTGCGGCAGCTCGGCCAGCGTGTCGGACACGAAGGCAGGCACGCTCCCAGTCCCCACTTGGACAAAAGCCCGCACTCCTGTGCTGTACAGGCGCCGGACCAGCGGGCCGAAACGAACCGGTTCGAGAAGGTGGCGGACGGCTAGGTCGCGGATGCGGTCGGGATCGTCGGGATAGCGATCGACGGTGGTGGCTGACCAGATCGGAAGGGCCGGTGGCCGCACAGGAAGGCAGGCGAAGATGTCCAGGATCTCTTTCAGATACGGCGCGAGCATCGGTGAGTGGAACCCGGACCGGAACGGCAGCACTTGACCATTGACTCCGCGCGCCTGCAGCCGGTCCAGGGCGGCGACCACGACAGCTTCCTCACCGCAGATGATCGACTGGTGTGGGCAGTTATCGTGCGAGACCACGACCCGGTCCAGTTCATCGATAATCTGGGCGGCGAGTTCAGCACCGCATCCGAGTGCGGCGAAGGCCAGCCCGGGAACCTGCAGTGTTGCTGGATCAAATGAGGCGATGAGCTCCTCGACCGCACTGTGCGGGTAGATGCCGGCCGCGGTCATCGCATTCCACTCCCCGATGCTGTGCCCGGCGACCAGGTCTGGCATGACGTTGAGGTGACGCAGCGCCGCATCGAGGAGCCGGCCGACGGCCAACACATCGAGGCTGTGCCGACCGAGGACGGCGATGTCTCCGAGGTCCGGACGGGCCAACCCGAAATGGTCGGCCACGTCGTCGGTCCGGGGGTCGAATCCCTGCTCTAACCCCGGGAAGACAAACGCCAGCCGAGCCGGCGCGTCTTCGGGATTCAGTGGCGTGGCGGTGAACCAGATGTCGTCGCGGCCCCGCCACGGCGTGCCCTGTCGCACGATTCTGCGGGCCAGCGCCAGGCGGCGCGCAGTCGGCGCGACGATCGCCAGCCGGCAAGGACTTCCGGCTGGCGGCATGCTTGCATCGTCGCGGTCGAGCAAACCGGTGTCCGGCACCTGGAGCCGCCGCTCCAACTCGGCCGGTGTGGCTGCGGCCAACAGCAGCACCCGCTCGGGACCCGCCGTTTTCACTCGTCGAGAGCATCGGGCGCTCGGTGGTTGCTCCAGGATGGCGTGCGCGTTGATGCCCCCGAAGCCGAAGGCGTCGACTCCCGCTCGTCGGGGCGTGTCACCGCGGGAAGGCCATGGTCGGGCCTCGGTGACCGGCGCGAAACGGGAATCGGCGAGTGCCGGGTGCGGGTCCTCGCAGTGCAGGGTAGGCGGCAGCACGCCATGGTGTACTGCGAGCGCAGCCTTGATGAGACCGGCGATGCCGGCGGCCGGCATGGTGTGGCCGATCATTGATTTGACCGAGCCGATGCCGATATCGCGGCCAGCGCCGTTGGCCGGTCCGAAGACCTGGGTGAGCGAGCTCAGCTCGGTCTTATCGCCGCCCGGGGTGGCGGTGCCGTGCGCCTCGAGCAGGCCGAGCGAGCCTGGTTCGGTGGGGTCCAGCCCAGCCGCCTGCCAAGCCCGTTCAATGGCCCGCACCTGTCCCTCAGCGCGCGGACTCATCAAGCTGCTCGCTCGACCGTCGCTGGCGATGCCGGTTCCGCGGATCACCGCGTAAATCCGGTCCCCGGCGGCGTCGGCAAGGCGCTTGAGTACGACCATGCCGGTGCCTTCTCCGATGAGCAGGCCGTCGGCGCCGCGGTGGAAAGGCCGGATTCGCTGGCTGCGGCTCAGCGCGCCGAGCTGGCTGAACACGCTCCACAGAGTGATGTCGTGGCAGTGGTGTACCCCGCCGGCGAGCACCAGGTCGCAGCGGCCGGCGACCAGCTCGGCGACCGCGTGGTCGATGGCGAGCAACGATGAGGCGCACGCGGCGTCGAGGGTGTAGGCAGGGCCGGCCAGATCGAGCCGGTTGGCCACTCGGGAGGCCACCAAGTTGGGGACCAAGTCGATCGCGGTTTCCGGCCGTTCGGGGCCGAGCCGGGATTGGAACGCGCTACGGATGCGGTCCAGCTCCTCGTCGGCGAGGCCAGGGAGTAGCTCGTGCAGGGTGGTGACAAGCTGGTTCGCGGTGCGGATCCGCTGGTCCAACCGGGCCAGCCCGGGGGTGAGGTAGCCACCCCGACCGATGATCACACCGACCCGGGATCGGTCGCCGAGCTGGTCGTCTCCACCGGCGTCGGTGAGTGCCTCCGCGGCGACGTGCAGTGCGAGCAGCTGGTCGGGTTCGGCGCCGGGGACCGCGGCGGGCATGATCCCGTACCGGATGGGGTCGAACGTGGCCTGGTCGACAAAACCACCGCGGCGGCAGTACATCCGGTCGCTGTGCCGGGTCGCGGCCGCAGGATCGTAGAAACACGGGTCCCAGCGGGAGGCGGGTACCTCGGCGATCGCGTCCACGCCGGCCAGGATGTTGGACCAGTAGGTGGCCAAGTCGGGGGCGCCGGGGAACACCGCGGCCATCCCGACAATGGCCACCTCGACCGGCTCAGCCATCCTGCCCGACCCCGAACGCGTCCGGCTCGGCGCACATATACACCACCTGGGGCTCGGTGCCGGCGGCCAGTTCGGCGAGCAGGCAGGCGACGCCGTCCTCGGGCTCGATCAGACCAATGCCTCGCCTGGCGTACTCGCGCTCGAGCTCGGCCGAGACCATCCCGGTCCCGTTCTCGGACGCCGCCCACGGCCCCCAGTCCACCGCGACCACCCGGCCGCAGGCCCGCGGCGTCCAGATCCGGGCCAAGGTGTCGAGCGCGTCGTTCGCCGCGGCGTAGTCGGCCTGCCCGCGGTTGCCGAAGACCCCCGACACGCTGCCGAACAACACCAGGAACCTGAGGTCCCCGCGGGCCGCCTCAGCCAGCGCCCGCGCCCCGTTGACCTTGGTCTCCCACACCCGCGTGAAGTCCTCGGCAGTTTTGTCAACGAGCAACCGGTCAGCGAGGACCCCCGCGCCGTGCACGATTCCGTCGAGCCGGCCATGCCGCTGGTACACGTCATTCACCAGCGCTGTGACCGACAGCGGGTCGCGGACATCGACCGCCGAGTAGTGGACCGAGGAGGCCAGTCCACGCAGCTCGCCCAGCGTCGTACGGACCTCCCGCTCGGCGAGGAGCCGGTTGGCCGCTGCTTCAATCTCGGCCGGTGTACCGCCCCTGGACCGGGCGAGTACCCGTCGCAACGTCACGCGGTCAGCCGCCGCCGCGATTACCGGCTCCTCATCGCCGCGCGGTAGCGGGGTTCGACCGACCAGCTCCAGGTGGCAGCCGCTCGCGCGGGCCAGGCCGACCGCGACCTGTGCGGTAATGCCGCGAGCACCACCGGTCAGCAGTACCACCGACTCTGGGCCTAGCCCGGCCACGCCCAGCCCCCCGTACTCCAGCGGTGCGGGCACGACCTGCAAGGTGACTCGTTCGCCGGCGGTGTACCCCACCGCAGTTGGGGCATCAGGAGTGAGCAGCTCGGTGAGCAGGTGCTTGGCGAGTTGAGCCGGCTCCTCCTTGGGATCCATATCGATGACCCGGACGAACCGCTCGGGAAATTCACGTGCGATCGTGCGGACCAGACCCGCCAGCCCGACCCCGGCGACACCGTTGGGGTGGTGCGCCCGAGCGAATCGGCCCCCAGAACCGGTGACGACGAGCAAATGGCTAACGCCACCGCGGATGGCATCGCGAAGCGCGACGAAGCCATCCGGCAGGATCGCTGCCCGACCCCGATCCAGCGCGGCGAGGTAGACGAGGGCATCGGTGCTCGTCTTCTGGGCGACTTGGTCCACGCCGAGCAGGCGTACCTCGGCGCCGTGCTGCTCCAGCAGGACGGACAAGTCCAGCGCGATGCCTCCGCCGTCACCGACGATGGTAACCCTGCGCCCGGCGAGGGATGTCGCGGCCGGCCCGGTAGGCACGGGCGAAGAGGTGGTTTCGACGAGGTAGCGCCGGGCCCGTTTTGCTGTGCTGGGCTGCGCGAGGATGGGGTGGGTTCGAGTGGACGGGGATCGCATACCAAGTCTGTTGACGATCCAGTCCACAATGCTGCGCAGTGTGCGAAGCCGGCTCAGCTCCTCGGCGACTGAGTCATCCAGCGGGCTGCCGGTGCAGGCCAGCCCGAGCTGGTCGGTGAGCAAGCCGACCAGCTCAGTGCGCTTGATCGAGTCGATACTGAGGTCCGCTTCCAAATCGAGGTCAGCTCCGAGCATGTCCACCGGGTAGCCGGTTCGGTCGCTCACCAGGGTCCGCACTGTGGCCAACACCGCGTCGGGTGTCAGCTCAACCGGTTCGACCTGTTCTGGAGGAGCAGAATCGACCCTCGTATCGATCGTTGGGTCCGGCGCCGGGGCGAGCGGAGCGACGGTGGATGGCAACATAGCTGCGGGCGGCAAGCCGGGAACTGGCATTCCGGCAGCTGCCGGAGTTGTGGTGCCGAGATAGCCCAACATGATCTCGCGTTGGGCAGCGACGAGCTCCCGGGTGCTGCGCAGGAACTCCAGGACGGCCGCCTCGCGCCCGGGTGCACTCCCAGCGTTGGAGACAGGCTCGCAGGTTGGTGCCGGCACCTGTCGGGCTGGACGTAAACCACCCCGCAGGTATTGCCCGTCAGCGGTTTTGACCAGATGGCCGTTCACCACCCATCCGGCGCGTCGAGGAGCGACGGAACCCGAAACCGGTGTCGACGTCGAAGTCGGCACGGGGCGGGCATCCCGGCCGTGGAAAAGTCCGGCCGGATCGATCGGTACGCCGGCGACGGCCAGCTCGGCCAGCGCTAGCAGCAGTCGCCGCAGTGCAGGCTCGCCCGGTGCGTCTGTGTAGACGGCGGTGTGCGGCCGGCCGGTCAGGATCTCGTCGACCAGTCTGGTGAGCACCCGACCTGGCCCCGCCTCAACGAAGACCCGCACTCCAGCCGCGTACATCGCTTCGACTTGCTCGACGAACCGGACCGGTTCGGCGACGTGCGCAGCCAGCATCGACCGGATGGAGCCTGGGTCGCCTGGATACTGCGCGGCTGTGGTGTTCGACCACACCGGTAGCCGCGGTGAACCTAGAGCCCGGCGATCCAGCTCAGCGGCGAAGCTCTGGGTGGCTGCGGCCACTACCGGGCTGTGGAACGCGCATGCCACGGGGATCCGTGTGCCGCTCAACCCGCCCTCCGCCAGCCGTCCCAATGCGGCCTCCACCGCGGGAGCAGGGCCGGAGATTACTGACTGGCCTGGCGCGTTGTGGTTGGCTACCACGACCGGTCCGTTCCCGAGCACGGCCCGCACCTGCTCAGCGGTGGCGGTGACCGCGGCCATGGTGCCGGGATCGGATCCGGCCGCCGCAAGAATGGCTTGTCCTCTGACCTCGCTGAGCTCCAGCAGCTCGCTGGTGCCGACTGCGCCAGCGGCGGCGAGCGCGACCAATTCGCCGTAGCTGTGCCCGCCTAGGTGGTCCGGTTGCACGCCCAGCGAGGTGAGCAGCTCGTGCATGGCCAGCCCGGCGATGCCCAGCGCTGGCTGGGCGACCCGGGTGTCCGTGAGCGCTGCCCGCTGCCGCGCTGACTCCTCTTTGCTGAACGCGGCCGGTGGGAACATCGCGCCGGCCCAGCGTCCGCCGTGCTCCAGGACCCGCCGCAGCCGCGGAAACGCCACGAAGAGATCGGCCAGCATGCCTGGTCGTTGGCTGCCCTGCCCGGGAAACAGGAACGCAACCTGACCCGCGGCCTCAGCATCCTCGGATGTGACGAATACACCATCCGCCGGGGCACCTGTCCGGGCCCGTGCCAACTTTGTCGCCAGGTCATCGAGGTCCTCGGCCACGATAGCGAGCCACACCCGGTTGCGACCGGACTCGTCCGAAAGCGTCCGGGCGAGATCGCGCAACCGCCACGGTCGGCCGGCGGTGTCGTTGGCTACGAGCAGCGCGGCTAGCTGGTCCATTCTCGTGATCGCCGCGGTCCGGTCCGTGCCGGTGAACAGGAACAGCTCAGCTGGCCAGGTGTCGACCCCGTGCCGGGGCTCGGGCGCCCCGTCATATGAGGTGAGCACGGCATGGAAATTCGTGCCGCCGAACCCGAAAGCGCTCACCCCAGCAACGCGGCGTGCCGAGGAGGTCCAGGGCCGTGCCGTCACATCGAAGGCGAACGGACTGCTCTCGCGGTTCCAGTACTGGTTAGGTTCGCGCAGCTGGGCGGTCGGTGGCCGCACTCCGGTGTACACCGCGCGCGCTGCCTTGATCAGTCCGGCTAGTCCAGCGGTGCATCTGGTGTGGCCGATCTGCGATTTGACCGAGCCCAAGGTGCAGCTGCCAGCCGGTGTGCCGGCTTCGGTGAACAGTTCGGTCAGCACTGTCAGCTCGGTGCGGTCTCCGAGCACGGTGCCGGTACCGTGCGCCTCCACCAAGCCGACCTCGGCGGGTGAGATTCCGGCCATCCGGTAGGCCCGCTCCAATGCCCGGCGCTGCCCTTCGGGGCGGGGTGCGGTCAGTCCTCGCGACCGCCCGTCGCTGGCCGAGCCGATTCCCTTGATCACCGCGTAGATCCGGTCGCCATCGCGTTCGGCGTCAGCCAGCCGCTTGAGCACCACACACGCCACGCCCTCCCCCAGCGCGATGCCATCGGCGGAGACATCGAACGGGCGGCATCGGCCGGTCGGGGAGAGCGCCTGTACCGAGGCGAACAGCAGGTAGTGGTGGATGCTGTTGTTCACGTCGGCGCCACCGGCCAGCACCATGTTGCTGGTTCCGGCTTGCAGTTCCTTACAGGCCAGGTTGACGGCGGCCAGTGAGGAGGCGCAGGCCGCGGACACCGTGTAGTTCGTGCCGCCGAGGTTCAACCGGTTGGCGATCCGTCCGGCGACCACGTTAGGCAACACACCGGGGAAGGAGTCTTCGGTCAGCGTCGGTAGCTGCTCATCCAACCCGGCTGGCAGCGTCCCGTGGTAGGCGGGGTACATCGAGCGGAACCCGTACGCGCTGCCCAGATCAGTGCCGCCTTCAGCACCGAAGATCACCGAGGTGTGCTCCCGATCGAAGTCTCGCCGCTCGTAGCCGGCATCCCGTAGGGCCCGGGCAGCCACCTCCAGTGCCAGCAACTGGACTGGATCGATGCTTGCCAACGCCGCTGGAGGGATGCCGTAGGCCAGCGCGTCGAATGGGATGTCCGGCACGAAACCGCCCCAATTCGCCGTCCCGCTGTATACCGTCGGATCCCATCGGCCGGTAGGCACTTCGGTGACCGCATCCACCCCGGCCAGTACATTCGCCCAGTAATCAGTCAGGTCCGCCGCACCCGGGAGCACACCGGCCATGCCGACGATCGCCACGTCCAGCGGCGACGCCTCCGACGTCTGAGCTGCCTGGTCATCGTGAATTGGTCCGATGCCCAGTTCGTCGGCCCTTGCGGCCAGGAACGTCGCTGCGCCCTCGGTCACCTCGGTGTGCAACCCTTCGATCGTGGTGATGGCCGTGCGCAAGGTGGCCACTTCGCCGAGCATCACCATGCCTTCTTGACGCTGGACTTCTGCATCCACCGCAACCAGAACGTCGCCCCTGCGGCGTAGCCCCTTGCTGGCGATCCTCAGCCGGCCCATGTTGAGCTGTTCCAGCTCAGTCCACATTTGATCGCGCGGGATTCCGGCGGCCAACAACCGTGCCTTGCTCTCGGCGAACGTGCGGACATACGGCGAATCCGCGCAACGGATGGAGTGCCCGGGCGCGGTCTCCAACAACACGGTGCTCGCACAGGCCAGGGCCGCCCTTTGGTAGCCGGCGACAATGGCGCCGGCGGCGACCGCTTGCTGGGTGAACAGGTACGCGGTGCCCATCAACACCCCGACCTGAGCACCTCGCTCGACTAGCGGAGCGGCCAGCGCGGCCACCATCGCCGCGGAACGCTCATCGTGGATGCCCCCCGCGAACCACACCTGCAACTCGCCGGCGCAGCCGTGTGCGTCGTCGTAGTCCAGCAGCCGCTGCAGCTGCATTTCCCACAGCGGGAAGCTGGCCAGCCGCCCGATGTGTCCACCGCACTCCTGGCCTTCGAAGACGAACCGCCGCGCGCCCTCGGCCAGGAACCGATCCAGCAGGCTGGGTGAAGGCACGTGCAGGAACGTCTCAATCCCGGCCGTCTCCAACCGTGCCGCTTGAGCCGGCCGTCCTCCGGCGATCAACGCATACGGTGGCCGCACCTGGTGCACGGCTGCCAGCTGCGCCTCCCGCAGTTCCGGTGGGACGAAGCCGAGAATCCCCACCCCCCATGGCCGCCCATCCATGGCCGCAGCGGTCTGCTCCAGCAATGCCCGGGTCTGGTTACCATCGCTCAACGCCAAGGCCAGAAACGGCAGCCCACCGGCTGTTGCCACGGCCGCGGCGAACCCGGCCTGATCACTGACCCGAGTCA
>Ga0134125_10000850_pt1 | contig 39599 bp, 41 predicted proteins | sample KB31751_FD_96464 | JGI IMG/M metagenome (GOLD analysis project Ga0134125, IMG submission 96464) | Terrestrial soil microbial communities with excess Nitrogen fertilizer from Kellogg Biological Station, Michigan, USA - KB3-175-1 | ecosystem: Environmental > Terrestrial > Soil > Unclassified ...
ATCCACTTCATCCGCCGACCGGCTGTCGTGTTTCATCAGATATAGCAACAGTCCGGGGTCGATCGTTCCCGAGCGGCTTCCCATCATCAGCCCTTCTAAAGGTGTGAACCCCATCGTGGTATCCACCGACACGCCGCCTTTAATCGCGCAAAGGGAGCACCCGTTCCCCAAATGGCAAGTGATAATCCGCAGCTCGCTCGCCGCTTTCTGCAGAATTGGCTCGACTAGCTCCGCTGCCCGCTTGCTCAGGTACTGATGACTGATGCCGTGAAAGCCGTATCGCCTCAACCCGCGCTCGGCCCATGTATTTGGCCCTGGATACAAATACGATTCCGGCGGCAGCGTGCTGTGAAACGAAGTGTCGAAAACGGCGATTTGTTCCGCGCTCGGACCGAGCACCTTCCGCGAGGCCTCAATCGCTTCCAGAGCCAGAGGGTTGTGCAGTGGCGCGAACGGTGCCAGATCCAGAATGCCCTGACGCACCTCATCCGTAAGCTTTACGCTTTGGCGAAAACGGCCTCCACCGTGGACCACGCGATGCCCTGCCGCCTTAATTTCTTGAAAATTTCGGATCGCCGCCTGCTTGCCCTTTATTACCCCCTGGAGCAGGTGCTCTACCGTATGTTCGAGCGATTCTACGACTACCTCACTGCTCTGACCCGGCTTTCCTTCGCGTTTTACGCGGATCGACGCCGGTCCCGGCAACTCTTTCCAATCAGCTTGCGCCTGCCATACGGACAGCGGCTTTTGATCACCGCCCGCGTCATATAACTCGCACTTCAACGAGCTCGACCCGGCATTCAAAACCAAAATTTTCATCTGCTGTTTGTGGCGCACGCTTTAGCGTGCCGCGTCGCGACTCATCGCGACGCTTGGCTTTCATACTGGTTTGCCCTTACGCCTCACGCTTCTCACGACGGCCAATGCCAATTCCGAACCTCTGGCAGATCCTGGCCGTAAGTTGTGACGTATCGCTTATGCTCAATGCGTTTCTCCCGCAGCATCTGTTTCAAATGGCCGCCGATCGCCTGAAGCCCCGGCACGCGGTCGATGACATCGCTGGCGAGGTGGAATCGGTCGAGATCGTTCAATACCACCATGTCGAACGGAGTTGTTGTGGTCCCCTCATCCTTATATCCGCGAACGTGAAAATTATCGTGATTCGTCCGCCGGTACGTCAGCCGGTGAATGAGCCATGGATATCCGTGATAGGCAAAGATGACGGGCTTGTTTTTCGTGAATATCGAATCGAACTCCGCATCGCTGAGCCCGTGCGGATGCTCTGTGTGTGGCTCCAGAGTTAATAAGTCCACCACGTTCACGAACCGGATCTTCAGATCGGGAAGGTAATGGCGCAGGATGTCGGTCGCTGCAAGCGCCTCCATCGTCGGCACATCGCCCGCCGCCGCCATCACTACATCCGGCTCGCCGTGTTGATCGTTGCTTGCCCAATCCCAAATGCCCACGCCCGTTGTGCAATGCAGCACCGCGCTGTCCATGTCCAGATACTGGAGTGCCGGTTGCTTCCCGGCAACAATCACATTCACGTAGTCGCGGCTTCGCAAACAATGGTCGGCCACGGAAAGCAGCGTGTTCGCATCGGGTGGGAGATATACACGAATCACATCCGCTTTTTTATTCACAACGTAATCGACGAAGCCCGGATCCTGATGGGAAAATCCGTTGTGGTCCTGCCGCCAGACGTGCGACGTCAATAGATAAGTAAGCGAGGCGATCGGCTTGCGCCAGGGAATCTCGTGACACGTCTGCAGCCACTTCGAGTGCTGATTGAACATCGAGTCCACAATGTGAATAAACGCTTCGTAACAGGAGAAAAAGCCGTGACGCCCGGTTAACAGGTATCCTTCCAGCCAGCCCTGGCACAAGTGTTCGCTCAAAACCTCCATCACGCGGCCTTCGGGCGCAAGATGCTCGTCTACAGGAAGAAGTTTGCTCTCCCAGACCTTATCCGTCACCTCATAAATCGCATCCAGCCGGTTTGATGCTGTCTCATCCGGTCCAAAGACACGAAAGTTGCGCCTGTCCTGGTTCAGCTTTGTTACGTCCCGTAGAAAGGTTCCTAATACGCGGGTGGCTTCGCCAATGGTAGATCCCGGATGCTCCACCTTTACCGCATAATCGCGAAATTCCGGCAGTTTCAACTCCTTCAGCAGCAGCCCGCCATTGGAATGTGGATTCGCGCCCATCCGCCGGTTGCCTTGTGGTGCAATCGCGGCTATTTGTTCCGCTAGCTTGCCGTTCTTGCCGAACAGTTCCTCCGGCTTGTAGCTCTTCATCCACTCTTCCAGCATCCTCAGATGCTCCGGATTCGTGCGAACGGCATCGAGCGGCACCTGGTGAGCGCGCCACGTGCCTTCCACCTGCTTGCCATCCACTTCTTTCGGCCCGGTCCATCCCTTTGGCGTCCGCATCACGATCACGGGCCAAGTAGGCCGTCCTTGAAAGCCTTTCGATCGCGCGGTTTCCTGGATCGCGCGAATCTCCGCATAGGCCGCATCGAGCGTAGCCGCCATTTTCTGATGCACTTTTTCCGGATCGTCGCCCGCAACCAGATACGGTTTGTAGCCGTAACCTCTCAACAGCGAACCCAATTCCTCTTCCGGAATGCGCGCGAGTATCGTTGGATTCGCGATTTTGTAACCGTTCAAATGCAAAATGGGCAGCACCGCGCCGTCCGTCACCGGATTCAGAAATTTATTCGAATGCCAGCTTGTCGCCAGCGGTCCCGTTTCTGCTTCGCCATCGCCAATCACGCAAGCCGCGATCAGATCCGGATTATCGAAAACAGCTCCATAAGCGTGCATCAGCGAATAGCCAAGTTCGCCACCCTCATTAATCGACCCCGGCGTTTCGGGTGCCGCATGGCTCGGAATGCCGCCCGGGAACGAGAATTGTTTGAATAGGCGCTGCAATCCTTCTACGTCCTGCGTGATGTGAGGAAAAAGTTCGGTGTAGGTGCCCTCCAAATACGTATTTGCCACCATGCCCGGTCCGCCATGCCCCGGACCGCAAACGTAAATCATGTTCGCGTCGTGCTTCTTGATAATCCGGTTCAGATGCACGTAAACAAAGTTCAGTCCCGGTGTGGTTCCCCAGTGGCCCAGCAGCCTCACCTTAATGTCATCCACCGAAAGCGGTTCTTTTAGTAGCGGATTGCTTATCAGATAAATCTGGCCCACCGAAAGATAGTTCGCGGCTCTCCAGTAGGCGTGTATCAACCGAAGTTCTTCGCGCTCCAGTGGCGATCCTTCGGCAGTAAAGAGATTGGAATGGCTTTGAGAAGCGGCGGCCGCCATATGTAAACACCTCTCTATTCAGCTTGCAAAAGTGGAATCCAGGAGAGAAGATGATGCCCGTTCAGAAAAGTTTTATCTTCTTTCAACCGGAATAGGGCACAATAGATAAAGACATTTATGAAGTATCCGTTGCTCTACGCCTTTGCCGGTCTTGTCGTCGGACTCATCAGCCATTTTGCCTATTGGCTACATGCGAGCCTCGGCGTTGCATATCCCTATACGCTGCCACCAGCCGAGCACAGCACCATCATTGCCCGAGCCTTGATCGGTATGTTCTTCGGCCTTGGGTTCGCCATGATGGGTAAGGCGTTGGGTTGGTACAGAAAGAACGACGAGGTTTGCGGCATTGCCGTGTCCGCCATTCTCGCTCTGATCCCGCTTTATCTTTACAACACCTTTTTCATCGGCGGCTAAGCGCGACCTGTTCCGCCTCAGTGCGCTGTGTCTAGTTCTACCTTGGGCCGCGAACGCCGGCACTCCGGCGCAACCGCAGTCGGTCATTCTCATTTCAATCGATACCCTTCGCGCGGACCATCTTTCCTCCTACGGCTATAAAAAAGTTTCCACGCCCAATATCGATTCCTACGCGGCGGGCGGAACGCTTTTCAGCTCCATATCCACCCAGGTCCCTCTCACTCTCCCGTCCCACACCACGCTATTCACTTCCCGGTACCCTTTTCAAACTCGCGTCGAAGAGAATGCCGAACATGTTCCTTCAAACTTGACGACGCTCGCTTCGGTCCTTCGGGCCCATGGCTATTCCACTGGCGCATTCATCGGCAGCGTGTTTCTGGAGCGGCAAATGGGCCTCGATGCCGGCTTCGATGTCTACGACAGTCCGTTCCGTTTTGAGGCGTTTTCGTCTCTTTCCGGGGAAATGATGTTCGCCGGACCTTCGCGCGGCGTTTTTGCAGCTAGCGAGCGGCGCGACGGCGCTCTAGTTATCCGGTCCGCCGCGCAATGGCTCGCATCGCAAGGAACCGGGCGGTCGGTCTTCGCCTTTTTGCACCTGTTCGACCTCCACGAGCCATACCGGATTGCTCCAGCAGTGTATCGTGCAAAACACTTGTCAGGCTATGATGCGGAACTGGAATATGTCGATGGGCTATTGGGTTCGTTTCGCAAAACACTGGAGCGCAGTGGTTGGTGGAATCGTTCGCTCGTAATCGTCCTTTCCGATCATGGCGAAGGTTTAGACGAACACGGCGAAGAAAGCCACGGCTACTTCATTTACCAGAGCACGCTCTGGGTTCCGCTGCTTGTTCATTGGCCGGTTGGATCCGGAGCTTTTCGGCCGCAAGTGACTGATCCCGGCGGGCTGATCGATGTCGCTCCGACCATTCTCGATTTCCTCCACATCCCCGCGCCGCCATCGTTTTCCGGTAGGAGCTTGCTCGGCGCAGTTCGTTCCGCGGACACGCAGCCGCCTCGCGCCGTTTACAGCGAAACCCTGCACACGCACGACGCCTTCGGCTGGGCCATTCTGCGGTCGGTTCGTTTCGCCAATTACAAATACATCGACGCCCCCACGCCCGAGTTGTACAACTTGGCCACCGATCCAGGCGAGCACGTGAATCTCGCACGCAAAGAACCCGAGCGCGTGGAAGCGTTAAGACTTCGTTTGGACAAGATTGTGGCTCGCTATAGCGGGGCGCCGGCTCATGCAGCGAGTTCGCCGGGAACGGAAGCGCTCTTACGTTCGCTCGGCTATTTATCATCCGGTCCGGATGCCGCTATTCACGCCGCTGGCCCCGATCCCAAGGACCGTCTACCCGAATACCGCGAGTATCGCCGGGCCATGCTCTTTGTCTACGACGGCCGGTACCGGGAAGCCGTCCCGATTCTTGAACGGCTGCTGCTGCGTGACAGCCATAATCTGCTGGCGCGCCGCGATCTCGGTGCTTCCTATCTCGAATTGCGCCAATACGCGAAGGCGCTGCGGAACCTGAACCTCGTTGCGCTAGCTGCGCCTGGCGACTACATGACGCAATATGAAATGGGCATCGCCGACGAGCATTTAGGCCGTAAAGCGGAAGCACGGCGGCATATTGCGGCAGCGTGCAAAATCGCGCCCGAAGCGGCGCAGTGCCAGGCGGAGCTCAGGAAGCTGGACGGAGGCTCAATCAACAAATCCCGCCGTGCGAAGGTCACGCAGTAACCGACCGCTCGCGTTTTTCGGATATCCGAAATCCCAAAACGCATCGCCGGAAAAGCTTTCCCACACCCGATCTTCCCCAATCAAAAGGCTTCGAAATCGTTCGTCCGCTTCGGTCACTTCCAGTTCGCCGTCTAATCCGGCAACGGCGATCGCGCCGCGCAAATCCAAATCGTGCCGGTATTCTTCGAGGCCATAAGTGTAACCTTGCTCCACTTCTTTAACGAATTCCCGCCATCGCTCGATCAGCCCTTCGCGCCCAGCCCGAACAATATGCAGTGGATAGCCGTTGTCTTCCAGGTATGAAACGATTTCTTCGTCCGTCATGGTCGCGTCTCGAGCACGCTCCGCATAATCACGCTTGCAATAGTGAAATAAATCACCAGCCCGGTCACGTCCACCATTGTCGCGACAAACGGAGCCGATGCGCTGGCCGGATCCAATCCCAAACGGCGCAACACCAGCGGCAGCATAGATCCGGCGAGCGATCCGAATAACACAACTCCGATCAGACTAGCGCCGACTGTGAGCGCGACCAACAGATAGTGTTCTCCGTACGAACTCCAGGCCGCCTGCCACAGAAGCACGCGTGTCATTCCAATCAACGCCAAAATACAGCCAAGCACCAAGCCCGTTGGTGCTTCTCGAAAAAGAATCCGCCACCAATCCCGTGGCCGCAATTCGCCAATGGCCATGGCGCGAATCACAAGCGTGGTCGCTTGCGATCCGGAATTGCCGCCGCTGCTGATAATTAGCGGCACAAACAGGGCGAGTACCACCGCGCGTTCAATTTCGCTTTCAAAATGGCCCATCGCGCTCGCCGTAAGCATCTCGCCCACGAATAAAACTGCCAGCCATCCGGCGCGCTTTCGCACCATGTTCCAAAAGCCGATTTCAAAATAAGGCGCGTCCAACGCCTCCATGCCGCCGAATTTCTGAATGTCTTCCGTGTCTTCCTCGCGCAAAACATCGACAATGTCGTCCGCCGTCACGATGCCGCGCATACGGCCTTGCGCATCGAGCACGGGAATGGCGAGCAGCCGGTGTGAGCTGAACAACCGCGCCACGGCTTCCTGGTCCGTTTCTTCCGTGGCGTAGATGAAGTCCGTTCTCATGAACTCACGCACGCTGCGCCCGCCTTCGGCGGCAAATAGATCCCGGAAGTTCAGAACTCCGAGGAGCCGTTGTGATTCGTCGAGCACGTAAGCGTACGAGATGCTCTCCACCTGAGTCGCCTGCCGGCGCAGATACGTGATCGCTTCATCTACGGTCATCTCCGGGCGCAGCCGCGCAAAGCGCGGGCTCATCAGGCCACCCGCTTCGTCTTCCTTGTAGGCGAGCAAAGCCGTTACTTCGGCGCGAGCGACATCGTCCAAGAGCGAGAGCAGCGGACCGTGTTCCTCCTCGGGCGCGTGCTGAATCACATCGGCGGCATCGTCGGGCGCGAGCAAGCGCATCCAGATGCGCCTCTCGGATGCCGGCAGCGCCAGTAAGATTTCCAGTTCGTCGCGGCTGCTCAGTTCCAGAAACAGCGAATCCGCCTGCCTCGGCGCCATTCGCCGGAACGTTTCTACGCGCTCTTCTTCCGTTAGCTCGGACCACCGGGATAACTCGGTTTCAGCTTCAGATCCCATCAGTGCCATCTTCTCGTGACCGGGCCGCGACCAAAGGGAGCGGTTGGTGCATGAGGTCCGGTCCCCGCTACGAATTCGTCTCCATCACCTGCTCCCGAAACAAACGTTCGAGCACAGGCGCGGGATCGTCACAAATGCCGGCGTGCACGGCCGAAGTCTGAATCATGGTGCTGCGCGGAGCCACGAGCCAATGAAAGCGCGCGCGTTGTGAAAGCTGCGCGATCGGTCCTGCGGACGGATTGCCCGCGCAAATCTTCACAATTGAATCGAGCCGCTGCCGTACCTCTTCCGTTTCCAAATGCGGAGCAAGTGCCTCCAGCTTGCGGGTATCGACAGCCACCCGCGCCTCCAGGAATTTTCGTTGCGGGCAGAACAGAATTACGCCGGCATTGAAAAATTCCTCCCGCTCGGGGAAGGGAACTACGCGGACGATGGCGTAATCAAACGAGTTGCTCATGGGCTCGCTTCGCCTCTTCCGCAAATGGCGCTTCCGCCAACCGCCGCTGAAAATATTGCAAATAGCCTTCGATGCTGGGTCCGTTGTCTTCAGGAAGCCAGCTTGGCGGCACGGCTCCTACGATCTGCCGCAGAACCGGTTCGGTTAAAGCCGCGCGCAATTCCGCATCCACGCTTGAAATCCGATTCGCCCACCGCAGCAGAACGTGCTCCTTGATTGCCAAGAATGGCTTCACCGCTTCTTGTTCAATGTTCCGCCAGTTGTGGTGAAAGAACAGGCTCGCGCCGTGATCGATGAAATAAAGCTGCTTATGCCATTCGAGTAAGTTCGCGTTCCTTGCCGTCCGATCGATATTCGTTGCGAACGCATCGAACCATACCGCCTTTGATGCTGTGACCGGATCGGCGGTATCGCCGGCGGCCACATCGAACATCGCCGCGCCGGGCAGAAAATCCATTCCCAGATTTAACCCAACGCTATTCAGCAGCAGGTCGCGAATTTCAGGATCGCCTTCGTTGCGCCCAATCGCCTCGTCGAGATCCATGAATACAAGTTCTGGAACCCGCAATCCCAACGCGCGCCCGATCTCACCGGAAATCAGTTCCGCGACGAGCGCCAGCGGCCCCTGGCCCGCTCCGCGAAACTTCAGAACGTAGAGACCGTCGTCGTCCCCTTCCACGATCGCCGGAAGCGAACCGCCTTCCCGCAGCGGCGTGACATAGCGTGTCACGCGGACCGTCCTTAGCATCGTTTGATTTTACGAAGAGGTGCTAATACACAAATACTTCTGACTGGGTTCCCGGTTCGGAAATTACCAATTTCGTGAATAACGCCCGGCAGTCCAGCGCCTTTGCTGCCGCCTGCCGTACCAATTCGGGATGGTTGTTGTGCTCGCTCAAATGTCCCAGGATGAGCGTGGATACGGTGCCGTCAAGATCTTCACGAATGAAATCGGCCACCACTTCGTTGGAAAGGTGGCCGCGCCGGCTCATCACGCGCTGTTTAATGGACCAAGGATACGGACCATCTTTCAACATTCCGAGATCGTGGTTCGATTCCAGTAAAAGCAGGTCGGCGCACCGCAAATGGACTTTGATTGAATCGGGGACATAGCCGAGATCAGTCACGACGCCGATTTTAATGCCGTTCGCGCGCAACAGATAACCAACGGGGTCAATCGCATCATGCGGAATCGTAAAGCTTGTCACGTCGAAATCGCCGATAGAAAACCCGCAGCCCGCTTGAAATTTTTCTAGCCGGGGCTCACAAGTCGCCCAATCGATGGTCGGCGCGGTATGGCGTGTCAGGAAAATAGGAATTTTCAGCTTCCTCGCCATCGAAACCAGCCCGCACGTATGGTCGGAATGCTCGTGCGTGACGAGAATCGCATCAAGTGTATCGACGCTTTCGCCGATTGCCGCCAACCGCTTCGTGATTTCGCGGCGGCTTAATCCGGCATCGATCAGCACGCGCGTACGCTCGGTGCCGACAAACACAGAATTACCGGAACTGCTGCTCGCTAATACACAAAATTTAACGATGCCTGACCTCCCGCCTTAGCCCTCGGTGAATGAAGTTCACTCTCGGTTATATCACCGCCAAAACAAAAGGGCTAAAAAATGTTACACACTCACGGAATACATATCGGCAGGGGGAGGCAGAAATTTGAAGCATAGCATTCCGGTGCCCCATGCTGCTTTTTCAAACGAACCCGTCCGCTACGATATTAAGTTGCGTCGCGTGCGTCTGTTTTTAGCCGCCTGCCTGCTGTTCAGCTTGCCGGAAGCGGCTTTTTCTTATTCCGTACTCACCCACGAATTACTGATCGACCTCACTTGGAAACAGCAGCTTGAGCCTCTCCTGCTAAAGCGGTTTCCAGGCACGACGGCAGCGGAATTACAAAGGGCGCAGTCCTATGCGTACGGCGGCTGTGTGATTCAGGACTTGGGCTACTATCCCTTTGCCCATGAATTTTTCAGCAATCTAACGCACTACGTCCGGTCGGGAGACTTCGTCACGAATCTTCTCCGCGACGCCCGCACCGTTGATGAATACGCGTTCGCTCTCGGCGCCCTCTCCCACTACATCGGCGATAACATCGGCCATCACGATGCGATTAATCTCGCTACCGCCATCTCTTTCCCAGGGCTGGAGCGGAAATACGGGCCGGTTGTCACCTACGACCAAAACGCTCACGCCCACATCCGCACTGAGTTGGCCTTCGATATCGATCAGTTAAGCCACCATCGCCTTGCCCCAGGAGCCTATCTGCGTTTCATCGGTTTCCGCGTGCCTACGCGCGTGCTTGCGCAGGCATTTAGAGAAACCTATTCGTTGTCGCTACGTAGCGTGATCGGACAGCGCCGTCCGGCTATTCGCTCTTATCGCACCTCGGTAAGAAGCTTCTTGCCAAGAATCGCTCACGCCGAATCGGTACTCCACGGTGGCGATTTCCCTCCGGATGTTGATGATGCGCAATTCCAGCTTTTCCTGGAGCACATCGCCCAGGCGGATTTTCAGAAGGACTGGAACCGGTACCGGCGCAAGCCCGGAGTGATGACTCATCTGATGGCGGTGTTGATCTATATTCTGCCGAAGATTGGCCCGCTCTCTGAACTGGCGATCAAGATACCAACACCGGCAACGCAAGACCTCTACGTCAAGAGCGTTAATCGTACGATTGCTCTCTATAGCAGTCGCATCGAGCAACTGGCGACCGGTGATGCGACCGGATCACTGCCCAATCGGGATCTTGACACCGGCGAGGAAACCCGGCCGGGGGCTTACGCACGCACCGATCAAACCTATGCTCAACTCCTCCATACGCTTGTCGCAAATCCGTCGCGGCCGCTTGCCAGAGGCGTCAAAGAACACCTTCTCGATTACTACAGCGCTCCGAACGCTCCCATTCGCACCAAAAGGGATCGTAAAGCGTGGGCTCGGGTCCAAAGCGGCCTCGTGATTCTCCGCAATATGCCCGTTACCGCTTCGCCGCGGGACGCCCGGCTGTAAAAGCCCGCCATGCCACAATCGAATTTCACTCATGATTGCCCGCTATACCCGCGCTCCGATGGGCGCTATCTGGTCCGACGAAAACAAATACCGCTGCTGGCTTCAAGTGGAACTGGCTGCCTCTGAGTCGCTCGCTGAGTTAGGGGAAGTACCCTCGGAAGCCGCGGCCGCCCTTCGCCGCTACGCTGATTTTTCATTGCCGCGTATTCAAGAAATCGAGCGCGAAGTCAAGCACGATGTCATCGCCTTTACCACCGCAGTTTCGGAAACGATGAAGGCCGCCGGAGCAGGCGATGCCTCCCGCTGGCTGCACTATGGCCTTACGTCGAACGACGTGGTGGATACGGCGCAAGCGCTTCAAATCCGCGCGGCGTCCGATATCATTCGCCAGGGCTTAAACGGCCTTTCCTCCGCGCTGAAAGCCAGCGCCTTCGAGTACAAAGATGCGTTTCAAATGGGCCGTACCCACGGCGTCCACGCCGAGCCGATCACATTCGGGTTAAAACTCGCTATCTGGTGGGACGAACTGGAACGGCACCGCCGCCGCTTCGACGCCGCATCTGAAGAGATACGGGTCGGGAAGATCTCGGGTGCCGTGGGCACTTTTGCGCATATCGGTCCTCAGGCCGAAGAAAAAATCTGCGAGCGTCTCCATCTCAACCCGGCGCCGGTAACTTCACAGGTGCTCTCGCGCGATCTTCACGCCAACTACATTGCCTGTCTCGCTGGTATCGCGGCTTCGCTCGAAAAAATAGCACTCGAGATACGCCATTTACAGCGCACCGAAGTCCGGGAAGCAGAAGAACCCTTCGCGCCGGGGCAGAAGGGCAGTTCTGCCATGCCGCACAAACGAAATCCCGTGACCTGTGAACAAATCTGCGGCTTGGCTCGGGTGGTTCGCTCCAATGTGCAGGCTGCTTTTGAAGACGTCGCCCTCTGGCATGAGCGCGATATCTCCCATTCTTCGGTTGAGCGGGTAATTCTACCGGATTCGACCATCCTCGTCGATTATCTCCTTGCCAAAGCGACCTGGCTTATCTCCGGATTGCGCGTTAACACCACTCGGATGCGCGCGAATATCGACCATACACGCGGCCTTATCTTTTCGGGCCAACTCCTGCTTGATCTCACTGCCGCGGGCATGCTACGGGAAGATGCCTATCGGATCGTGCAAACTCACGCAATGAATGCCTGGGAAAACGACGGAGATTTCCGGGCCGCGGTTTCCGCCGACCCCCTCATTCGCCGGCATTTGAGCGAACGCGCGTTGGAACAGACATTCTCGCTCAATCGTCAGCTTCGCCACGTGGACGACATTTTTTCCCGTGTTTTCAACATCTGAGCGGCAATCCACGCCGGTAAAACCACTAAAGATTTATATGTACGAAACTGCCCAGTTTCGTATACACTAAAGTCGGACTTACCGCGACTATGGCCTCCGCCGGGAGAAAATTGGCTGTGAATGACATTGAAGTTGCCCGCGTATTGCTGGTGGATGACAATGTCACATCGCGTCTGACATTGAAAACCGTTCTCGAGGCGGGCGGCTACTCGGTTGACGCAGCCGCCTCGGCAGCGGAAGCGGTGGATAAATTGGACGAACGGCAGTACGAGCTGGTATTGAGCGATCTCCAGATGGAGTCTCCGGAGGCGGGGCTTAAAGTGCTGGCTCATGCCCGGCTGATGGATTACAAACCTGCGACCGCGCTGGTTACGACTTATCAGAACCGGAAAATGAACGTGAAAAAGCCGGTTTTTGTGGAACCGGAAGACCTTCCGGGACTGCTGAGTAAAGTCGCGGATTTAATTAGCCAGCGAGCGGCGCGCATTGTCGAGCGCCAAATGAGGCGCGGCAGCGGCTTTTTTTCCGGTCCACCAGGTTAAGTTCTACCGTCCGGTTACCGTTTCCGGCTGGTTGGCATCCGCCGTTCCCTGCACCAAAGCTTCGTTGAGGGGGAAAAGGCTCGGTTGTCCCGCAGCCTCAAAATTCAGGCTTGCTACGCAGTTCCGCCCCTGCCCCTTTGCCATGTAGAGCGCTTCGTCCGCAATCCGGATATATTGATCGAGCGGGCGCTCGGTGCCGTCCGAGATGGTAACCCCGAAGCTGGCTGTGACCCGTAGCTGTTTGCCGTCCACATACATCGGCTTCTGTTCCAGAATCAGCCGCATCCGGTCGGCCTGGTGATGCGCCTGCTCAAGATCGCAATTCGGCAGCACAACCAGGAATTCTTCCCCGCCGTAACGGCCAATCTGATCGTAGGGCCGCATGTTGGTTTTGAACCGGTGCGCCGTTTCGCGCAGCACAGCGTCTCCGGCCAGATGTCCGTAAGTGTCGTTGATGAATTTGAAACGATCAAGATCGAGCAGGACAATACCGACCGACCGCCGATCCCTGTGGCACCGGGCGATTTCCGACTCCAGCACGGTGCGAATGGACAGACGGTTTGGAAGCATCGTGAGAACATCTTTTTCGGCGCGCTCGCGCAATTCTTCGCGAGCATTCAACAGATTAATTTGAAGGTCGATAATCCGCTTTCCGGCCCGTAGCCGGACTTGTAATTCATGTTCATGGAAGGGCTTCACAATGTAGTCGTCCGCGCCCGAGTCCATTCCCTCTACGGTCTCTTCTTTTGTGTTCTTGGAAGTTAGCAGCAGCAGGTATGTATAAGGCTCACGGGCATTCTTTCTAACTCTCCGGCATACTTCAGTGCCAGTGAGTCCCGGCATCACCCAGTCCAGAATGGCGATTGGCGGAGCGTTCTCCCCCGATAAAATATCCCACGCCTGATTACCGTCTTCCGCGGTGATTACTTCGTAACCCCACCGCTGCAGCGTACTGCGTAGCAATACTCTCGACATTGCGCTGTCGTCTGCAATCAATATCCGCATTTACGACCGCACTCCCCTCAAATGCGCCGGTTTATTGTCCATGTTGGGTCCAATCCCCTTCCGGTGATTCCCCTTCAGCCGGCCGAAGGGCTTACTGCTGCATTTTCCCAAATCGAAGAAAAAATTGCTTCCTATACTATGAGCATAGACTGAAAACTCGTCAATAGTCTGGCAAAATACCGTACGTTTTTTGGGGGCGCTCTTTTCCCGATCTCTTATTATTGAGTTGGGTGCGGTTTTTCTGCCGGTGAAGACGAGCGGCTTTGCCCCTTCAGTACGGCTGGAATGGAACCTGGATTCCGTCCGGTCGGCCGCGAGCCACCCGCTCTTTGCGAGTTGTAGGTGCTTGCCCAAGGCGAGCGAAAGGAGTATGGGATGAACAATTCGGTCTTGGTGCCGATGGTAGTCGAGCAGACTTCGCGCGGCGAGCGCGCGTATGACATCTACTCGCGGTTGCTGAAAGAAAACATTATCTTTTTGGGCACACCGATCGATGACGCGGTGGCAAATCTGATCATTGCGCAGATGTTGTTTCTGGCTGCGGAGGACCCCGAACGGGATATCTCCCTCTATATCAATTCCCCAGGCGGCTCGATTACAGCCGGCCTCGCCATTCTCGATACAATGCGGCTCGTTGAGCCCGATATCGTTACTTATTGCGTCGGCCAAGCCGCGTCTATGGCCGCCGTTCTGCTTGCCTGCGGTACCAAAGGAAAGCGGTTCAGCCTCCCTCATTCGCGGATTCTGATTCATCAGCCCTCTATGAGTGGCCTCGCCGGACAGGCGGCGGATATCGATATTTACGCCCGCGAAATTCTCAGAATGCGCCAGTCTTTGAATGAAATTCTTGCCGACGCCACTGGCCAGCCCGTCGACCGTATCGCCCGCGATGTAGACCGCGATTACATCATGGAGCCGGAAAACGCACTTGCGTACGGAATGATCGATCGCGTGGTCGATAGCCGCTCGCTGCAGCCTGTACCTACACGCTAAATCTACATTGGTGCGATTGTGGCGAGACTTGTGGTCAGATCTTTTCCTCGACACCTGTCTCGCCCCGCTTCCACCCTCAAAATTCGCGCGCAGCATACTAGTGAAATCCATATCGGCATCCCGCCGCTAGCTTTGAGCTAAGTTCAGGCCGGCAAGCTCGGCCGGCTACAATCGCGCGCGCGATCGGTACATTTTTGTAGGACGAGGGACTCGCCCAAAAGAGCTTTTTTGGAGATATTGCTTTTGGAATCTGGACTATTATTCTTGGAATACAGGTGATTCTGCCATTGCTTTCGCCATTCATATGGGTTAAAGTGGTGGTTCTGTAAACGCGACGCATGTAAGGTCCTAATCACCCGCTCGTTTTTTTACTGAAACGATGATTGACACTCGACTTTCCACGATACGTCTGCTGTTCCTTTCATTCACGGTTGTGGTATCGGGATGGGCGGCTGAGACATCGATACCCAACCAGACCGGGCCTCAGCCGGCTCCCACAACATTCCTGGCGCCGAAGCCGAACGAACCCCATTCCACCGATGCCGACGCCCGAATTCGAAGCGCTGACCAGCATTTGAGCGCTGGCAGGTCTCTATACTTCAAAGGCAATCTCGATGCCGCCCGGCGCGAATTCGACTTGGCCGTCGATGCGCTTCTGAATGCGCCCGATAATCTCCCCGACCGGCGCCGGATCGAGCGAAAACTCGATGAAATCAGCGACCTCATCTATCGCTTTGATGTCGAAAAGCTAGGTGCCGGGCAATCGAACGACGCTGTAGCGTTTGACCAGGCTCCAATCGACGAGTTGCGCGACATGACTTTCCCCGTAGACGAGTCGCTGCTGCCTAAAGTCGACCTGGAATTAAAGCAGACCGCCTCCACAATTCCCTTAGAGCTTTCCGATCCCGTTCTTGCTTATATCCACTATTTCTCGACGGATAAGGGCCGTAAGGTATTGCTGGCGGGATTTAAACGCGCCGGCCGTTATAAGCCGATGATCGAGCGTGTTCTCAAAGAGGAAGGCGCGCCACAGGAACTTATCTATCTCGCGCAAGCGGAATCCGGCTTTCTGCCTCGCGCCATCTCCCGCGCTCACGCTATGGGTATGTGGCAATTTATCGCGGGCACTGGCCAGCTTTATGCGCTAAGCCGCGATCGCTCGGTGGACGACCGCTTTGATCCTGAAAAAGCCACCCGTGCGGCCGCGAAACTGCTGAAAGACCTCCATCAGCGGTATGGCGACTGGTATCTCGCCATGGCGGCCTATAACTGCGGTGCGGGCGCTGTAGATAGGGCTGTGGAGCGGACCGGCTATGCCGACTATTGGAAGCTGCTCGAATTGCACGCGCTTCCCAAAGAAACCGCGAACTACGTCCCCATCATCCTCGCAATGACGATCATGGCCAAAAATCCAAAGGATTATGGTCTGGACAACATCGAGGAAGATGACCCGATCCAATACGACAACATTCACCTGGACGCAGCAACGAACATCGAACTCGTGGCCGATGCCGCGCAGCAGCCAGTCTCGTTTATTCGCGATCTGAATCCCGCTCTGCTGAATAACCTGGCCCCCGCAGGATACGATCTCCATGTGCCTAAAGGCGACGGCGCCGCTACGCTTGCTGCCTTGCAGTCCGTCCCGGTCGAGAACCGGAATTCCTGGCGTCTGCATCATGTTGAAGCCGGAGAAACACTTGAGGCCATTGCCCGCGAGTATCACGTCACAACGGGCCGCATTGTGGCCGTGAACGATGGAACTGATTCGCTGGATGCCGGCGACACATTGCTGATTCCGGCCGTCTATCATCCGCCGGTGGTCCACCGGCGTGTACGGTCTACTCGTTCCTCGCGATCGCGGTCCAGTTCTTCTCATCATGCTTCATCACATAAAACCGCTTCCCGGCGAAGCACCCGCTCTTCGAGCGCGCATATCTCCGCGAGCGTGCGGCGTGTCCGGCCTCATCGCTAAATTCAGCACCAAAAATCGCGAGTTTTCTTCTTTCGACACCTTCGCCACTTGCGAATCGTCAGATGTTGTGAAATCATTTTGCTTTCTCGCATCTGTTGTTTGATGCACCCGTTAGTTTCTAAAGGAGCTGCGCATGAGTCTTGAGTACCGGCTTTTTGCAGAGGACGAAGACGAGGATTTCGATTACGAGGATGAGCATGTCGAGTTCGAGTCGGATAAGGGCGAGTATGACGATGAGGACGAGGACGAAGAGGAGCCGGCAAAGCCTGTAACCCCGGCCGTTCCCGTGGAATCGCCCAAATCCGATGTCGCCCCACCGGCCGAAAAACCAGCCGAACAGCCCGCTAAAAAAGGGCCACCGGCTCCGGCCAAGAAGGCTGCGGCGAAAAAAGCTGCTAAGTCCGCGCCCGCCAAAAAGGCTGCACCGGCGCCCGCTAAGAAAGCAGCGGCGAAAAAGGCTGTAAAGAAGGCCGCAGCCAAGAAAGCCGCGCCGAAAAAGACAGCCACGAAGAAAGCGGCCAAAAAAGCGGCGCCGAAAAAAGCCGCGAAAAAGGCTGCTAAGAAGGCCGCTCCCAAGAAGGCGGTAAAGAAGGCGGCTGCCAAAAAAGCGGTAAAGCGTCCGGCAAAAAAAGCGGCAAAGAAGGCGGCCAAAAAAGCTGCCTCAAAGAAGCGCCGCTAACTGGTTTGTGGAAAGCGGTCCATGCGGGCCGCTTTCCGGCTATTCCTTGGGTTCCTTACGAACTGCCATCCGGCACCGTTCAAAGAGCTCGAGCAGCGAGTCTGCATACTCTTCGCTTGTCCGGACGGCTTTGTTTGTGAAGCCTGTGGAGCCTGTGCCCTTGCCGTAGCCGGTGGTCACAGCGATAAACTTCATCAGTTCGAGGGCAATTTCATCAGGGTTCGCCTTCGGAGCCGGTGTGTTTGTTGTTTCGTCTGCCATTTTGCCTTGAGCTGGATTTTCTTGTTTGGCCTTGGCGCTGCCATTGGCCATCCCTAGAATACCAATCAGGTGCTAGTTCGCTTCCTCGTCCATGCCTATTTCCGCTCGCCGTTTCGTCCGCAAAATGCGCGGAGGGGCACAGTCTCATTTGATCGAAGCCGCCGACGGCCATTACTACGTCGTCAAATTCGTCAATAATCCCCAACACCGCCGCATCCTGGTGAACGAGTGGTTGGCCGGCGTTTTTTTAAAGCACCTGCAAATTCACACGCCCGAGCAATCTGTTATTGATTTCTCGGAAGCTTTCATTGCCTCTAATCCGGATTTGCACATCGCCCGAGGCTCCCAGCGCGAGCCGCCCTTGGCCGGACTGCACTACGGCTCTCGCAGCTCGGTTCATCCGGATCGGGTGGCTATTTACGATTTCCTGCCCGATGCCTTACTCGCAAAAATCGAGAATCGATGCGATTTTCTCGGCGCTGTAGTCTTTGACAAATGGGTTTCGAATGCCGATTCCCGCCAGGCGATTTTCTTTCGGGCGCGCGCCAAATCCTGGACGCCTCGCAAGGGGGACGCCCCCGCGCGAACCGGATTTTTTGCGCAAATGATCGACCATGGGTTCGCCTTCAACGGACCGCATTGGGCATTTCCTGATTCACCGCTGCAGGGCATCTACTTCCGGTCAAATGTGTATGAAGAAGTGGAATCGCTCGATTCGTTTCAACCCTGGCTCGACTTGGTTACGCATTTTCCGGTTGAGGTTATTGACGAAGCCTGGAAGGAGATTCCACGGGTCTGGCTCGATGGGGATGAAGCGGAACTGGAGCGCCTGCTCGAGCAGTTGCTGAAACGGAGGAAGCGCGTAGAGCAGCTAATCCTGGAGGTGAAGGAAAAGCGCCCCTCCATCTTCCCCAACTGGCACTAAACTGCTCTCTAATCAACAACTGAAATAATGTCGTGGGGACATTGTTCCAACTTTTCCATTTCCATGTTTAAAGCTGCTTTTATTCTGCTGCTTGTCGCCTTTCAAGGCGGACCCAGCAACGATCTGTTCCTTGTCAATCACGGTCATCCAGTTCTTGACGCCCACAACTGCTACCCGCAGGACGGTAAGTGGACCGAGCGCATCGATCGGGCGCTCTCGACCGGCTTTCCTGTAGCCATTGAACAGGACATCGCGCCTTACGTCGATCCGGGCTCCGGGAAAGTAATTGCCAAGGTCACCCATCGTAGCCAGGCCGACGCCCGAGACCCGACGCTGAAGCACTATTTCTTCGATCGCGTAAAACCAATCGTGGAACGTGCTCTCAAGGAGAACAAGCGCGATAGCTGGCCGCTCATCATTCTCCACTTCGATTTCAAGAACAACGACCCTGCGACGCTCGAAGCCGTGTGGAGCCTGCTAGGCGAATATCCGGATTGGATCACCACTGGAGCTAAGACACAAACCGACGACGAACTTTCGCCGCTCGATTGGAAGCCGCTGCTTGTGCTTACCGAGGACAACGATACCCAGGAGCAGGTCTTTTATAAGCAGCTCGCCGTTGGCGACAAACTCCGCCTCTTCGGGTCAGCACACCTCAACGAAAATGCGTTCGCGGGGCTCGATATCAAGCAGCGCGAATACGCTCTCGCGCATGCTGCGCCCGATGTGCTGCTTCCCACGCGCGCCACGAATTACCGGCGCTGGTGGAACAATTCCTGGCTTGAAGTCGAAGAAGGCGGTCAACGCCACGCCGGCGCCTGGACAGCGGCCGATGACCAGCGCCTTCGTGCTCTAGTCGACAACGCACATCGCCGCGGCTATTGGATCCGCTTCTACACCCTCGATGGGTTCGCTCTAGGGGAGGATCAGGGTTGGGGCAATAGTTATAACTTTGGTTCATTGGCAGCCGTACAAAAGCGCTGGAAGGCTGCTCTCGATGCCGGAGTCGACCTGATCGCCACCGATCAATACGAGGCTCTCGGCGCCTTTATGCACAAACGTTAGGTTTTCTCCGAATCGCATAGCAAAATCATTGTCCCTCTAAATATGTGATGAAAATGTACTCACATCACTTGACACCAACGACATGTAGTTATATCCTGAAGCTGAGCTTAGGTTTTAGGAGGTTTCCACCAATGCCAGTTGTGAAATACAAATCGTTTCAACCCGAATATGACGATTTCCCTGCTTTTAAGCTGTTTCAGGATAGTGTCTCCCGCTTCCTCAGCGAGCCCTCGGCTCGGCCCTGGACGCCTTCAGTCGATATCGTGGAACACGAAAACGATCTCGTTCTTAAGGCTGATCTACCCGAGGTAGATCCCAAGGCGGTCGAGATTCAGATTGAAAACGGTACGTTGACTTTAAAAGGAGAGCGGAAGTTCGAGGAAGAAAAGAATGGCCGGGGCTACCATCGCATCGAGCGTAGCTATGGAACATTCGTCCGCGCGTTCAGTTTGCCCGAGACGGTCGATCCGGAACACGTGAAGGCGGAATACAAGGCGGGCGTCCTCACGGTTACTTTGCCGAAGAAAGAGATCGCCAAACCGAAATCCGTGAAAGTAGAAGTGACTCAGTAATCCAGTCAAAAAGCAAGAGGAAACAGCGGTGTGTGGGAAACGCGCGCCGCTGTCAGGCCCGCTCAATCGGAGATTTCAATGGTTGGGCGGGCTTTTTGTTTCGATTCGTTGGCCCGCTCCACAATCCGTAGGGCGAGTTTCTCAAACGCGCTGGTTTGCGGGTGCGGTTCTTCCAGCGTTGCCACCGGCTTCCCCGTGTCGCCGCCCAGCCGGGTTTGCGGATCGAGCGGAATCTCCGCCAAAAACGGTATATTCATCTCTTCCGCCGTTCGCTTCCCGCCGCCGTGGCTAAACACGTCGATCCGCTCCCCGCAATGCGGGCAATCGAGAAAACTCATGTTCTCTACAATCCCTAAGACTTCTTCGCGCACCTGCTCGAACATGTGAACTGCTTTGCGCGCATCTTCGAGCGATACGTCTGAAGGCGTGGTCACCACGACCGATCCTGTCAACGGGGTGGTTTGTATCAGTGTCAGTTGCACGTCACCGGTTCCCGGCGGCAGATCGATCACCAGATAGTCCAGTTCTCCCCAATCCACGTTGCGCAGAAACTGCTGCATCACGCTGTTCAGCATTGGACCGCGCCAGATCAGCGGCTTATCGCCCGGGTTCAAAAAGCCCATCGACATCACCCGCACGCCATAGGCTTCGAGCGGCTGAATGCGCTGTCCAATCGCATGGGGAGTAGCCGAAACGCCCATCATAATCGGCACATTGGGGCCATACACGTCGGCATCCAGTAACCCTACGCTGTACCCCAGTTTTGCCAGACTGATTGCCAAATTTACGGCAACCGTAGTCTTTCCCACGCCACCTTTGCCGGAACCAACGGCGATGATGTTCTGAACGCCCGGAATCGGCAATTTCGGGGGAGCTTGCGGGTGCTGAGGGCCCATGCCTTGATGCTAACAGGACGCGGTACTAGTGCTTTCTGATGGCCCCGCTATGCCCCGGACTGTTACACTAAAGTCTTTGGACCTGCAGGAAGATATATTGGTGTGCGGTGTCAGCCGGCTTCGCCCGCTTGCGGTTTTTATCTTCTCGCCTCGCCCACCTCAAAGCAAGGAGTAATCCAGTTTGTCCATCCGATCGATATTCACATCCGAATCCGTGACGGAAGGCCATCCCGATAAAATGGCCGACCAGATCTCCGACGCGGTACTCGACGCCGTTTTAGCGGAAGATCCCCAAGGGCGCGTTGCTTGCGAAGTGCTGGTGACCACCGGAATTTGCGTAGTTGCCGGCGAGATCACGACAAAAGTTTATGTCGATGTACCTAAGCTGGCCCGAGAGGTCATTAACGACATTGGCTACACCGATGCGGCATTCGGATTCGATTGCAAAACCTGCGGGATTTTAAATACAATTCAGTCGCAATCACCCGATATCGCGATGGGTGTAGATACGGGCGGGGCGGGCGATCAGGGTCTGATGTTCGGTTATGCGTGCGACGAAACCGAAGAGTTGATGCCCCTGCCGATTACACTCGCGCACAAGCTTGCGCGCCAACTCAGTACGCTTCGCCGTAACGGAAAGCTTCCCTATCTGCGGCCTGACGGCAAGAGCCAGGTCAGCGTCGAATATGTGGATGGCAAGCCGACCCGCATCGACGCAGTGGTCGTCTCCACCCAACATGGCGAAGATGTTTCTACCGAGCAGCTTCGCAAGGACGTCAAAAAGCACATTATGGACGCCGTCCTCCCTCAGGATATGGTCGATAGCGGCACCAAGTATCACATCAACCCGACTGGTCGCTTTGTTATCGGTGGACCTCATGGCGACACCGGTCTCACCGGTCGCAAGATCATCGTCGATACCTACGGCGGCATGGGCCGGCACGGCGGCGGCGCTTTTTCCGGCAAGGATCCGACGAAGGTCGATCGCTCGGCTTGCTACATGGCTCGCTACGTTGCCAAGAACATTGTCGGCGCCGGGTTGGCCTCGCGATGCGAGGTGCAGTTGGCATATGCCATCGGCGTGGCAGAGCCCGTTTCGGTTAACGTCAACACCTTCGATACCGGAAAAATCGAAGATTCCCGTATCATCGAACTAATCCGCGCTAACTTTAAGCTGACTCCCAAGGCGATCATTGAAGAGCTGAACCTTCGCCGGCCGATTTATCGCCAAACAGCGGCCTTCGGCCACTTCGGCCGCAACGAAGAAGGCTTTAGCTGGGAAAAAACCAACAAGGCGGAAGCGCTTCGCGAAGGCGCCTCCCTCACCGCCGCGGTTTAGCAGTACACTGCTGCGTTTTGTGTTCGCTGTCCCGCGAGTAGGCCCATCGCCTTCCATGCTCGCGGGATTCTCTGCTTCCCGCCACACGCGGTAACTGGCAAACTAGAAAATAGGAAATTGTTGTTGTGCCCACTGCAACTGATTGCAAACGATCGCTCGATTTCGAGATCCCCTACGAGCAAGTAGAAAAGACAGAAGAGCAAGTCACCGAAAATCTGAAAGGCCGTGTCCGCCTTCCCGGTTTCCGCCCCGGCAAAGCGCCGAAGAGCCTCATTAAATCGCGCTTTCAATCCGAAATCCGAAGCGAGGTTATTGAAACCCTTGTTCCCAAAGCCTTTCGCGAACGTGTAGCCAAAGAGGATATTAAAGTTGTCGGCACGCCCGACATCAGCGACCTTCACTTCGAGCCTGGCGAACCCATTCGCTTTAAAGCCCAATTCGAGGTGGCGCCGGAAATTGAACTTGGCTCCTATCTCGGGGTCCCGGTGAAATATGTCGAGCCGACCGTTTCCGACGAGGATCTCAACCAGCGCCTGGACTCCATGCGCGAAACCAAGGCCGAGTACGTCAACATCGATCCGCGAATCATAGAAAACGGCGATTTCGTTGTCGGCCACCTGAAGTCGATCGAAGGCCTCGCCGAACCGGTGGAGCAGGATGACCTGCAAATTGAGGTGGGCGGCCCCGACACTCTTCCCGCCTTTACCGAGCAATTGCTCGGCGCTCAGCCGGGAGAGACAAAAGAATTCGATCTCACCTATCCGGAAGATTACGGATCGGAGCGCCTGGCCGGTAAGACGGTGAAGTTCCAACTCACGCCAAAGACGATTCGGAAAAAAGAACTGCCGGCGCTCGACGATGAGTTTGCCCGCGATCTCGGCGACTATCAGAACCTTGACGAACTGAAGGACAACGTCCGCAAGACCATCTTCCACGAGCGGCAATACGATGCGCAGCAGGTCGCGAAGGAAGCGATCATCGATAAGCTTCTTGAGGCGCACGAGTTTCCCGTTCCGGAAGCATACGTCGATTATCAGATTGAGAACCAGACTCGCAACCGCCTGCGCGAGTTAACCGGCCGCGACGTCGATCTTTCCAAACTCAACCTCGATTGGAAAGAGATTCGCGAAAAACAGCAGGATAAAGCAGTCCGGAACGTAAAGGCCGCTCTCCTGCTCGATAAAATCGCCGAGAAGGAAGGCGTCCAAGCCACCAAGGATGAAGTTGATCACGAGTTGCAGCACATCGCGCGCCGCGAGCGTGAAACAGTGCCGGTGATTCGGGCCCGTTTTGAGAAAGACGGTACGTTAAGCCGCATCGCCGACAGCCTCCGAACCGCGAAGACGCTCAATCTGCTGTTTGAGCAGGCCATAAAAGAAGCCTGAGGAGCTGTAAAAGTTGGCTAAGCGCGTGGCTCGCGCCGCAGGCTCCTTTTATCAATCAGCTCTAGCCCTTCTCAAAATCGAGCGATGCCGAGTTCATGCAGTAACGCAGCCCCGTCGGTTGCGGTCCGTCATTAAAAACGTGGCCGAGATGCGCATCGCATCTTGAGCACAGCACTTCATTGCGAACCATGCCGTACCCCAGGTCGGTTCGCGTCTTTACGTTCTCTTTGGCAATCGGTTGATAGAAGCTTGGCCAGCCGGTGCCTGAATTGAATTTAGTGTCCGACGAGAACAGGGCAGTTTTGCAGCAGACGCAGCGATAGAGGCCGTGTTCATGGTTGTTCCAATATTTTCCCGTGAACGCCGCTTCGGTCCCCGCGTGCCGCGCGATCTCGTATTCCTCTGGCGTTAGTTGCTGTTTCCACTCCGCGTCCGTCTTGACTACCTTTTCCACTTCCGCTTCTCCAATCCGTTTACCCATATTGTCGAACTCCACGAGTTTCACCATGCGGGGCATCGACTTCGACTTTCCATGAAATCCGAAAGCTTCCAAGCGTCCCAAACCGGCAGCGGCGCCGCCCGCTACTAGAGAAACTTTCCAAAAACCGCGCCGCGTTACGTTTTGCATCCTGAAAACTCCTTTCGCTTGCCGCCGCTCACTTCTATATTCGCTCTATCGGACCGAATCGGTTACGCTGAGGGTAGATCGCCCGGATTGCATTATGCCTATTTTTGAATACACCTGCGACGACTGTGGAACGAAATTCGAGAAACTGGTGCGTCGCGCCGCGGAAAGTTCTTCGGTTGCATGCCCTTCGTGCGGGCACGACCATTTGAAGCAGGAATACTCCACTTTCGCCGCGCGCGCGCAAAGCGCCAAGTCGGAAGCGCCGCCTATGGCGTGCGGGAGCGGAATGTGCGGCAATGGTTTTTGCGGCAGCGGCGCTTGTGAAATGAACTAAAAACGTTGAAAATCGGCGGTTTTCAAGCTTTTTGGAGTTGTGCCGCAAATATCTTCTTTTTGCCATTTGACGTTCGTGTTTTATTCGCCAACAATAGAGAGAGGAGGTGTGTGCGCACATGGCTCTCACACGGCGTCAGAAAGAGTTGATGGATTTCCTCGCCGAGTTCATCAGCAAGAACGGCTACAGCCCGAGCTACGAGGAAATAGCGAATGGCCTGAAGTTGGCATCGCTCGCAACTGTGCATAAGCACATACAAGCGCTGCAGACAAAGAATTACCTGCGGCGCAGTTTCAATCACAGCCGCTCGTTGGAAATCGGTGAACGTTATTTCGCCGAAGAAAAGGCAAGGCGCCCGGCGGCCGATTTGAGCGTGCCACTGATGGGGCGCATTGCGGCGGGCGTTCCAGTGGAAGCAATTCAGAATCCGGAAACGCTTCACTTTTCGGATTTCGCCAAGAACGATTCTACATTTGCGTTGCAGGTGCGCGGCGATTCGATGATTGAAGACCACATCTGCAGCGGCGACTACGTTCTCGTTGAGAAAACCGGTACAGTAAAGAACGGCGAAATCGTGGTTGCGCTCGTGGATGGCAGCGAAGCGACGTTGAAACGTTATTACGAAGAGCCTACGGGCAGTATTCGCCTGCAGCCGGCCAATTCCGCAATGCAGCCGATTTTCGTGCAGCCTTCTCAGCTTCAGGTACAAGGGAAAGTGCTTGCGGTGATGAGAAAGTACTAACGCTTTCGCTGCTCCGCTCTAGCCGGAGATGTCCAGGCAATTTGCCGGATGGTAGAGTGAGAGCAAGATGAAGAAGGATGGGGCGGCGCCCAGCGGCTCGCCTGGAAACTCTATTCGAAAACTCGTATTTTGGGAGTTCCCGCGCGCTTCGTGGCAATACGACATTGTGGTCGCGCTCATTCTGCTGTTCATCTTTGCCACGCCGCGGGATTGGTTCAGCGATCAAGCGCGCGCAGCCAGCGTCACGCTCATCTCGTCGAATCACGGCCAGGATCAACTCTTCCTCGAGCCCGAGATGTTGAACGATGTACCGGAAAAGGATCGTGTCGAGCGAGCGGCGGAACTAATCCGGCGCAAGACGGGCAAGCGGACTAAAGTTGTTCGAATTGAAGCAATTCGCGATGAAGCCGAGCAGGAAATAAAGGGCTTTATTGCGTATACGAGTCCTCAAAAATAGCGTCTTTGTGGTAGGACAATGAAGCGGCTGATAGCAGTTGTCATATTTCTAACCTTTGCATGCCTTCTATTTGGCGGCGATCTGAAAGCGGTGCTCACCCGTATGGATCAGGGCGCATCCGAGTTTCACTCGATGACTGCCAACCTGACGATGGTCACCTACACGGCGATTCTCGACGATAAGACCACGGAGAACGGCGAGTTAAAGATGGTGAAGGGCAAAGACAGCACGCAGGCAATTATTCACTTCACTGGAGCCAACGAAGAGCGCACCATCGGCTTTTTTAACAAGCAAATCCAGCTTTATACGCCGAAGCTGCATCTCGTGCAGGTCTATAAGCTAGGACGTAACGCAAAATTTCTCGATCAATATCTGCTTTTGGGATTCGGAACGTCGGGCGCCGACCTTCAAAAGGGATACGACGTTCAACTGGCGGGGGCAGAGCAGGTGAACGGACAGCAAATGTCGAAGCTCATCCTTACACCTAAGGAAGCAGCCATTAAGGAACAGCTCTCAAAGGCGGAAATCTGGATACCGGAGGCCTCCGGCTATCCCGCGCAGCAAAAATTTTACTTTCCGTCCGGCAACTATCGCCTCGTTACCTACACTAACTTTCAGCTCAACCCGCAACTGGGCCAATTGAAGCTGAATACGCCCCCGAAGACGAAAGTGGAGTATCCGCAGTAAAATCCGAGCGGTTTAGGAGTGAATGGCAGAAGCACCGAAAAAAGCGCCGCGCCTTGCGTTTATTGATTGGACGAGAGGTCTTGCGACCCTCACCATGCTGCAAGGCCATTCGTTTCACTCGCTCACACGAAACGACCTGCGCGAACAAGGCCCTTACGTGCTGTCGCAATTTTTCGGTGGCGAGGCGCCCGCGCTTTTTCTGTTCATCACCGGCATCACTTTTGCTTTTCTGATGGACAGCCGGGAACGGCAGGGCATCGGCGCCGCCGGCCGCGTAAAAGCCGCGCTTCGTCGTTCCGGCTACCTCTTTATGCTGGCCTTCTTGTTCCGGATTTCGTTATTCGTCATGGGATATCCGGGCAGTCCGGCGAGCGAGCTGCTTCGCGTCGACATTCTCAATTGCATGGGTATGGCCATGCTTCTCTTTGCGCCGATGGCGGTGTTTTCGACCATCGATCGCGCGCGGCTGTGTACGATTTTGGGGGTTCTCGTCGCCGCCCTTTCACCGCTCATTACGCAGCTTGGCAAGGCGGAATGGCTGCCGTGGCTGGTGCGCGCTTATTTTGTACCCGATTTTAATTACTTCAGCTTTTTTCCGTGGGCTTGTTTCCTCGCGTTCGGAATGGCGGCGGGCAGCGTGTTCCGTATTGTGAAAAAAGAAGACATGGGCAAGGTAATGCAGTGGATGATGCTCATTGGTTTGGGGCTGATTATCTGCGCTCAATACTTCTCCGCGCTTCCCTATTCGGTTTATACGAAGGCCGAGTATTGGCTGAACAGCCCGGCCCTGGCATTCATCAAGCTGGGCGTGGCGATGGCGCTAATGTCCTTTGCCTGGGTCTGGGCCAATGGCGCGATCGCGCATCGATGGAGCATCGTCACCCAACTGGGCACGACATCGCTGCTGGTTTACTGGGTACATATCGAGTTGGTTTACGGCCGCTGGTTTGGATTCTGGAAGGAATCGTTGACGCTTTCTCAGGTAGTGCTGTTTTCAATTGTGCTGATTGCGCTAATGACTGTGCTTTCGGTCGCGCGCACGCGATGGAAAAATAACGGCCCGTTTTTGCGGCGCAGCCCGGCGCCGGCGGCGCCAGCCTCTGGTGACTAGGATGCTATCCGAGCAATTTCGGCACCTTAAACACAAGCGTCGAGATGAGTCTCGACGCGGCAGGGTCGAGTGCCCGCGCCACCATTTGGTTCGCTAGACTTGGAGGCACAATGCGCATTTTGGTTGTGGAAGATGAAAAGCGAATTGCCGATTTTCTCTCGCGGGGACTGGAAAGCGCCGGATACGCCGTCGATGTTGCCCACACTGGCGGTTCGGCGGTCGATATGGTGCACGCCACCGAATATGACCTGGTGATTCTCGACCTTGGCCTTCCGGACGCGGATGGACTTTCCGTTCTGAAAAAGATTCGAAACCGCAAAGTGATTCCTCCGGTATTGATTTTGTCGGCGCGGGATTCCGTGGACGACCGTGTTCGCGGGCTTGAGCAGGGGGCTGACGATTACCTAGTAAAGCCCTTCGCATTTGTCGAGCTACTGGCCCGAGTGCGCGTCCTTTTACGGCGCGGCCAGCCGACTCCGGAGAAATTGCAGGTTGGGGAATTGACACTCGATTGTATCCGGCGGCGTGTTACCCGGTCCAATGAAAACATCGAGCTCGCTCCGAAGGAATTCAGCATTCTGGAATACATGATGCGCAACCGCGGCCGGCCGCTTAGCCGTACCATGATTGTGGAACATGTCTGGGATATGGACTACGACGGGCTCACTAATATCGTCGATGTCTATATCCGCCACCTTCGCAGCAAAATCGACGATAAATGGCCCGTTAAGATGATTCACACCGTGCGCGGTATCGGCTATATGCTTGATGTTGCGGAAAGCGAGGCTGCCGCCGCGCAGCCGGACGAGGAATCCATTTCGCGCACAGAATCGCACTAGGCCGCGCCATGAAGCGTTTGCTGACGCAAATCCGAAGCATCCGGATTTTTAAAACGCTTCGATTCCGGCTAGCCAGCACCTTCCTCCTGCTGCTTACAGTGGTTACGATCGGCGTCGGTATCGCCGGGACACAACTTCTGAAATCGATCCTTACCAGCAGGACGGAAGATACGCTGATGGAGGAGTTTACCGCGCTTCGCGGCTACCTGCATTTCTACGACACCACTGGCGAGCCGTACTGGCAGGTAGATCAGACCGATCCTGAGGAACAAAGCGAATTTGAAGGACTCACCAGCGTTTATGTAGTGGCGCGCAATGACGGAACCATGTGGCGGGGCACTACCGACAGGGCCTTCAGCGACATGACGAATAAGAACGTCATCTTGCAGGAACTGCGCCAGCTTCGAATAACGCACCGGCAGATTTTTAAGCAGATTCAGGGCGATGATTCCGGCCCGTACGAAATTGTGAGTGGCATCTTGACAGACACGGCGCACCGCAAGGATTGGTACGTTGCTGTGGGCCGCAGTCTTGCCGACAACAACCAGCTTCTGCGCCGGTTTCGCCGGAATTACTTTCTGGTATTTGTGCCGGTCACGATTTTCCTCTGCATTCTCGCGAGTTGGTTTTCCGCCGGACGCGCTTTGGCGGCGCTCGAATCGGTGGGCAGCGTTGCTGGAGATATCACCGGTTCGAATCTCGGCCTACAGATACCGCTGCGGGGAGCGAACGACGAACTGGACAGGCTGATTGCCTCATTTAATGAGATGAGCCGGCGCCTGAAGGCGTCGTTCGACCAGATCCGCCAGTTCTCTACCGACGTTTCTCACGAGCTGCGAACGCCGCTGACCGCAATTCAGGGCCAGCTCGAAGTCGCTCTGTTTACCGCCAAACAGCCCGAACAGCTCCGCGAGGCGATTGAGAACGCTTTGCAGGACGTGGAGCGTCTGTCGAACCTGATTCGTGCGCTGCTGCTGCTGTCGCATTCGGAAACCGGGCAGTTGCCGATGAATATCGCGACGGTTAATTTGAGCGAAATGCTGTCCGAATTGGTGGAGCAGTTTCAAATTCCGGCCGAGGCTCACAACCTGCAGCTCAGCGTGACATCGCCGTCGCCAGTGTATTGTCAGGTGGACCGCATCCAGATGGAGCGCGTTATCACGAATCTGCTTTCGAACGCCCTCAAGTACACGCCGCCGGGCGGATGGATTCGCGCCAGCGTGGAAAGCGCCGGCAATGTGGCCAAAATTGTTGTCGAGGATTCCGGCATCGGCATTCCAACCGATCATCTGCCGTATATCTTTGACCGGTTCTATCGCGTCCCCGACCCGAACCCGGAAAAGGGATTGGGGCTGGGCTTGAGCTTTGTGGCCAGCATTATCAAAGCCCATGGCGGCCAGATCGCCGTAGAGAGCGAACCGGGGAAAGGATCGCGGTTCATTGTCCAGCTTGTGGCGGCGAGGCCTCCGCAACCCTCATTAGTTGCCAGTCGCTTATCCGAGTTACACTAGCAGGCAGTGTGAACGTCGCCGTTCGGGAAATAGAAAGTATCGCCGTGCTCGACCTGAAGGGCCGTTTGACTGCCGGCGTGTATTCGGAAACCCTCCGGGATACGATTTCGTGCCTCTCGCAAGGCGGCAAAAACAACCTGATTCTGAACATGTCACAGGTGGATTTTGTGGATAGTTCCGGATTGGGTACGCTTGTGCTCTGTTTTACCACTCTGCAGCAGCAGGGCGGAGCATTGAAACTGGCTAATCTATCGCGGCGGCAGCTCGAACTGATGGTGCTGACTAAATTGACCACTGTTTTCGAAATCTTCGATAGCGAGCAGGACGCCGTCAACAGCTTTTTCCCCGGACGCGCAATCAAACACTTCGACATTCTCGAATACGTCCGGGACAATAACAGCAAACAGTAGTTCTTCGAATGGCGCGGGCCAGTTATGCATGTCGTTTTGAAACCGGGAGCAACGCGTCATCCCAAAATGAGTGTGCTTCTTACCAATTTGGATGTAGGAAGTTCTGGAGACCCCCGTTGGTCGTGAGCCTAAACAGCCGAAAATGTTGCAGATCTCTCTGAAAACGGCTATACGACAGTCTGCTCAGGGATTGGCAATCAACTTGCTCTAACATGAGCACGAAAATGATGACGACTAATATGAATGCTCAATCGATCTCCATTACGCCGCTGGAAACGCTTGTTGTGCAGCAGCTTGCCGAGATGTTGCAAGAGGAGCGCATGCTGCAGGAACGCTATCGGCGCCTCGGCGGCTCCAACCGGCGACTCGAAGAAATGGATTCCTTTTCCGTGGACCTCTCCAAATTCAATGAGCGCGCGGCGCGATTGTTCCGGATGATGGAAGCGATGGAAGGATGCTACTCCACTTCGGAGCTACAATCTAGATCGGCATTTATTAGCGCGCAGTAGCGGTTCGGGCGGCGCTCGGCCGCCGCGAAAGGGGGGGGCGTGAGTAGAACGTTATTGCTCATCATCTTGATCATCCTGCTTCTGGGGCTGCTTCCCACTTGGCCATATAGTTCCGGCTGGGGTTACTATCCCAGTGGTGGGATTGGGTTAATCGTCATTATTGTCATCATCTTGCTGCTGGTTGACCGCCGGGTGTAGGCGCCGGCGCGCTTCGCTGTGCGGTAAGGTTCGCAGGTGCGCTGCGCTAACCTAAAATCAGATGGCCAAGATAGGCGAGGTTCTGGAAAACGCGGCGGCAATCGCCAAGGGAATGACGGTCACCTTCAAGGAGATGATGTCTCCGGCGCTGACCGAAGAATATCCTGACGCGCCACCTCAGTTTGAAGAGCGTTACCGCGGGGCTCATGTGCTGCAGCGCGATGAAAACGGGCTTGAAAAATGCGTTGCCTGTTTTTTGTGCGCGGCGGCTTGCCCTGCGAACTGCATCTACATCGAAGCCGAAGAAAACACGGAACAGACTCGTATTAGCGGCGGCGAGCGCTATGCCAAGGTTTATAACATCGACTACAATCGCTGTATTTTTTGCGGCTATTGCGTAGAGGCGTGTCCCACTGACGCCATTACCCACGGACACGGCTTTGAATTGGCCAGCTATGATACCTCCAGCCTTATCGTTCGTAAGGAACAGATGCTCGCGCCTCTTGCCCCGGGCGTTACGGGCAAAGTCCCTGGACCGGAAGTGCCGGTGGGGTTGCGGTAGGAGATCGTAGGGGCGCATCGCGAATACCGGGATGGCGCTCACCTCCGATTGAATCGCGCACAACGCCACCAAACGGCTGTGCGCTTTGGTTGAATCGCGCACAACGCCACCAAACGGCTGTGCGCTCTTAAAGAGCTGACCGCTGAAGGCTAATCGCTAAAAGCTACCATTTAGCCCGCTCCCTGGCTCTTAGCTTCTGCCAATAGTGCTCTTACTGTCTGCACCAATCGCTCCGCTTTAATCGGCTTTTCAAGCGTTCTGCGAGCGCCGAGTATATTGGCTACCGACAAGTACTCGCTTGCTCCCATTGCGCCGGAAATAGCCAGAACCGGAACCTTCGGATTCTTGCTCTGTACCTGCAGCAGCGTCTCTATGCCCTCCTGCTCCGGCATCACGAGATCGAGAATGATGAGGTGAGGCTGAAACTGCTCCACGGTTTGAAAAGCGGCTTTCCCGTTTGGCGCGGTTTCAACGGCGAATCCAGCCTGTGATAGCGCTTTCGAATAAAGATTGCGAATGCTCGGGTCGTCATCCACAAGAAGAATTCGCTGCTTCTCAGTTGTCGAATCCCGCATCTCCTCGCTACTGATTCCCGCAAGTTCTTGTCATTAGATGATCGCGTTTCCCTAATACAACTCTGATTAAATTCTCTTCATTGTAGAGTATCGGACGTACTCGTTAGAATGTGACGTGTTGACCAGACATTCCTCCGCGTCATAAAACCCACATGGTTCTTCCTACAACCTACATCTCCACTCTGGCGCTCCTCATCGTTTCCCTTATTTGTTGGGGGTCTTGGGCGAACGCCATGAAACTCACCGGTGAACGGTGGCGCTTCGAGTTGTTCTATTTCGATTACTCGTTTGGCGTGCTGATCGCTTCCGTAATTGCCGCTTTCACCTTTGGCATGTTTGGCGGCGACATGAATTTTCAGGACCGCATGCTTGTTGCCGGTCACCTGAAGCAGCTTTACGCCGTTTTGGGCGGCATTGTGTTCAATCTGGCGAATATGCTTCTCGTTGCCGCCATCGCCTTAGCCGGACTTGCGGTGGCCTTTCCCGTCGGCATTGGCCTCGCGCTGGTAATTGGCGTCGTCTGGAATTACACGATTGAACCGCGGGGTAATCCGTGGCTTCTTTTTATTGGGCTGCTGCTGGTGATTGCCGCGATTATCGCGGATGCGCGGGCACATTTTGCGCGCGATAAGGCGAGAGGCGCGGGGCAGCGCCAGAAAACAGCCCGCCGGGGTGTTGTCCTGAGCATTGTCAGCGGCATTCTCATGGGCGCGTTTTATCCGATTGTCGAAAAAGGAATGGGTGGGGAACTAGGCCTCGGGCCCTACGCAGCGGCTCTGCTTTTTTCGCTCGGTGTGTTCGGCTCGACGTTCGTATTCAATCTGTTCTTCATGAACGTGCCGGTGAGTGGGGGATCACCGGTTAAGTGGAGGAGCTATTTCCATGGCCGGCCGCAATGGCATTTCATCGGTATTGCCGGTGGCGCTGTGTGGGCTGTGGGCGCCATCACGAATTTTGTGGCGGCTAGCGCCCCAGCGGAGGTAAACGTAGGTCCGGCGATCAGCCTTGCTATTGGCCAGTGCGCAACTCTCGCGAGCGTTCTCTGGGGCCTGCTTTTATGGAAGGAGTTCGCGGGGGCAGGGTCGAGAGTAAAAGCTTTAATAGTGGCGATGTTGCTGCTGTTTGCGGGCGGCCTCGTACTACTCTCGCTCGCACCCATTATCTGATTTATGCCATCAGTGTAAATCGGAACTGCATGTCTTCGCCGAACCATTGAATGTAGTTTGTGCCCCAGCCGTTGTTGTAGAGACTAAAGTGGATGCCGCGCGAAAGGTCGGGCTGTTCGTTCGAAAAATATATGGGCAATTGCTCTCCCAGCACCACCAGCGGCGCGTCCTTGGTTTCAATGGAGAACTTTCCGTCATCGTCCTGATAGTGAATCCCGGTCGATACCGCATGCATGTGCCGGTTGCCGCCGGCGACCACATCGTAGGGAGAAACTGGCTGCTCAATTTTGTCGAGCATCCAGTTCTTTGCTTGCGGCGCGTTAGGCTGAAACGTGAGCCATAGAGCCTCGGGCATCCGGTTTGTCCGCTTACCGAACCAGCTCAGCACCACGTCTGCTCGCGGTTCGGATTTTGGAAGTGTAATCTCCAGGTAGAGTTCTTCCGGCCAAGCGGTTGTCCCTGGGGACTTCTCGTTTGATCCTATTTCCAACTTGGCGACGATCCTATGCGAATGGTCGTCGGCCCCCGCCCAGTATTTCAGCAGTCTGGTGTTCCACGTACGGCTTGCCGCGCCGAATTTTTCGATATTGGGTTTCCCAAAGTCTTTTGGAGCCCAATCGGTCTTCACGGTTATGTAGCTCGCAAGAAAACGGTCGTAGTCTTCCTTTGAGAGTGTCTGATACGTAAACAGTGCTAGCGGATGCTCGCGCGAGGCCCAATCGCGCTCGTTATTTTTGCTTTGAAATTTGTGAATTGCACCGGTTTGCGGGTCCAAGGCGATGATGAAATGGCCGGTTTCAATCTCTTTGCTTGGTTCCCCCTGCTGCAGGGCGGAAACGTTGGGCTCTGCTGGTTTCAAACTCGCCAATCGCCGGTCCGCCTCGTTCCGTAAATCCGCCGGGAGCGAAGCCACGCCTTCGGCGATATCGTTCCGTTTCTCCACCCAGCTTCCGGTCACCACTTTGTAATGCGGAGTGTTGAGCACACTTGCCAGGGCATCGGGCGTGTAGTGGTCGAAATCGAGCCACGTTTTCGTATCCGTTCCCCAGGTGTGTTCGGCTGCAAGCGCGAATCGCCGCAGGAAGGCTAAATCGGTTTTGGCGCCCACCGCCAGCTTGCCGCGGCCGATCCACTCCTCCCGCAGTCGCAGCAGTTCGCGGTAGCGTGCCACTTTTACGGGATCGCTGGCTACGCCGTAGATCCACGTATCGCCGATCTCTTGCGTGATGACGGGCAGAGCGCCTTTGAAACGGTTTACCGCATTCGCGATTTCGGTCAAGTTGGCCGCCCGTACCGTTGCATTCGGAAATCGCTGCCTTAATCCCGCATAGATTTTGCCGATTTCTTTCGCCGTATGCGGGCCGCTATTGTCGTCGCGAACCTCAATCGCAACGGCAAGCTCCGATTGCGGAAGCTTCACCACACCGCCATACTCGTGGTGATACATCATCGTCAAGGTCGCGCCGCTCGCGTTTTTCCAGACAAATGCGGAAGGCACGTCCGGCGGGGTACTGGCCGCATTCACGCCAATATCTAAAAACGTGACGCCGTTTTCGGACAGTGGGCCGATAATGCCGCGCGAATGGCCCGGCACATCGGTCATTTTGGCTCCAGTGCTTGTCCGTCCGAAACGCCTGTCGAGCGATTTTGAAAACCCCAGCGCTCCTTTGATCGCCGAGCGGTTCAAAAGCTCACTTTGCCAGGAAAACGGCAGAGCGTGCCAGGCGATGTCGCCCGCGGCGAGTGCCTGCTCCATGCGCTTGCGTTCTTCGGTATTCGCTTGTTCCAGATATTCATACAGCAGCCACGATCCCGTCGTCCAGACGTAGCCATCTTTGCCGGCATCGCGCTGTGCTTGGGCAACCCGCATCGCCTGCGGATAGTAGTGGTCGAAATACTTCCGCACTACTGCCGCCTGCGTATCGATAAACCCCGCATCAAAGTGGCACTTGAACATCACCAGTACTTGCTTGATACTGGGATCCGCTTCTTCTGCGCCTGCCTGCGCTCGGACTCCTTGTCGTGCTGCGAGGGCGAGCCCTCCGGCTCCGGCAACGTTCGAAAGGAACTGGCGACGATTCATGTTGTTCACTGTAGCGCCTGCCGGGTGCGGTCCGGCGAAAATGGGTCGGCCTTACCCGAAAACTATCCGGGTACTCCCCTTCGGACCGGGGGGCGACTTATCAACGCCACTTCGCCAAAAAAGAGATATTCTATGTCCAGACAAGGGGGTCGCTATGATCTCTGGCTCACGTAGAAGAGCATTTGTAGTAATGGTTGCGTTGGCCGTTTCCGCCGGCGCCGTTGGGGGGCAAGCGTTACAAAATCCGGATGGCCTGCGGGCGTCCGTTTCGCCGCCCGGTGCCGCGCAACTGCACGCTGGGACAGGCGAACACATCGTCCTTACGCCGGAAATGCGTGGCGACATCTACATGGCGCGTAAGATGTTCCGTGAAGCGATCGACAAATACCGTGAGTGTACGCCGACGGCCGCGGTTGACAACAAGATTGGCATCGCGTTCCACCAGATGCTCGAATTGAACCTCGCGATGAAGAACTACAAGGCGGCGATCAAGCTAAATCCGAAGTTTTCTCAAGCAATCAACAATCTGGGCACCATCTATTACGCCGAGCGGCGCTATGGCAAGGCGGTGAAGTATTACAAGAAAGCACTGAAGATCGATCCACAGGCGGCGTCTATCTGGGTGAATCTCGGCTCGGGATACTTCGCCAAGCACGATATGAAGCGCGCGGTAAAAGCGTATAACGAAGCCTTGGCACTGGATCCATTGGTCTTCGAGCGGCGCAGCGAATATGGAACGTTGCTGCAGGAGCGAACCGTGGAAGACCGGGCAAAGTTCCATCTTTACCTGGCGAAAGCTTATGCTCTTCGTGGTGATAAGACACACGCCTTAATTTATTTGCGCAAAGCGCTCGAGGAAGGCATTAAGGAACGCAAGAAGATACCGGACATGCGGGAGTTTGCCTCGATTCGCACCGATCCGGATTTTAAAGAATTGTTATTGCAGGATCCCAAACCTTTGTAGCGCTCGCTCTATTCAAAGCGACCCGCATCACGCGGCTGTTATCGTGAAAAAGATGAGCAGCCCCGTGATGCAACTATTCGAGGAAACCGGCGCCTATTTGCGCGGACATTTCCGTTTAACCAGCGGGTTGCACAGCAACGAGTATCTGCAATGCGCGAAGGTGCTGGCCTATCCGGCATACGCGGAGCGGTTGGGGCGCGAACTGGCAGGGCGATTGCGCGAAATTGCGCCGGACAGTGTGGATGTAGTCCTCGCGCCGGCAATGGGCGGATTGATTATTGGGCATGAAGTGGCGCGCGCGTTTGGCGTGCCATTTCTTTTTACGGAGCGCGACACAGCCACGGGCGGCATGGTGCTGCGCCGCGGATTCGAAGTGAAATCAGGTCAGAAGGCGTTGGTAATTGAAGATGTGGTGACCACGGGCGGAAGTTCGAAAGAAGTTGTGGATGTGGTTCGCGCCGCGGGGGGAACGGTTCTTGCTGCCGGATCCATTATCGATCGGAGCAACGGGCGGGCTGACGTAGGCGCGCCCCGAGTTGCGCTGCAGCAATTGGACGTGCGAACGTACGATCCCGAAGCATGTCCTTTGTGTCTTAAGGGCATTCCGGTCGTGAAGCCCGGTTCCCGAAAGAGCTAAGCTCGATCGAAGTGCGCAGACTCCGCTTTCAAGTTGCTTACGACGGCACGGACTTTCACGGGTGGCAGGTACAGCCTGGGTTGCCGACGATCCAAGGGACGCTAGAGGCGATAATCGAAACGATTGAAAAGCAGCCCGTGCGCGTGGAGGGCTCGGGGCGAACGGACGCGGGCGTTCATGCGTACGGCCAAGTGGCAGCGGTCAGTCTTTCAAATCCCATTCCGGCCGATAATTTTCGGCGCGCCGTGAACCGACTGCTTCCACCGAGCATCCGCATCGGCGATGTGGTCGAGGTGGACGAGGTATTCCATCCGCGATTCCAGGCCAAGCGCAAAACTTACGAATATCGGATTTTCCGCGACGAAGTGTGTCCCCCGTTCGAGTGGCGGTTCGTCTATCATCATCCATTCCCCCTCGATGAAGATGTCATGCAGGCGGCGGCCCCGATTTTTGAGGGCGAACACGATTTCTTGGCCTTTGCAGCGGCGGATGAAAAAGACGCCTTGGGGTATTCGAAGGTGCGAACAATTTTTAAGTCTTCCCTGGAACGCGCCGGGCCGCGATTGATCTACTGTGTGGAAGGATCGGGATTTCTGAAGCATATGGTGCGCAATATGGTGGGAGTGCTGCTGGAGATTGGCAAGCATAATCTCGATGAAGAAAAATTGCGCGTGCGGCTTTCGAACGGTGCAGGAATTCTGCCGGGTCCGGCGGCTCCGGCCCGGGGATTGTTCTTGATGTCTGTGGAATACAAATAGTTCAGAAGAGAATTCTATGCAATGGTTTTTCTGGTCGCTTCTTTCCGCCTTGTTTGCCGCGGCCACGGCCGTGTTGGCCAAGATTGGCGTTGCCGGTGTGGATTCGAACCTTGCCACTGCGATACGCACCACGGTGATTCTTATCTTTACGTGGTTGATTGCCTTTTATACGGCGGGAACCATTTCTCTAGAGAAGCTATCGGCGCGAACGTGGATTTTTCTCGCGCTCTCGGGACTGGCAACAGGATTAAGCTGGCTCTGCTATTTCCGCGCGCTACAATTGGGACCGGCATCGCGCGTTGCTCCGGTGGACAAACTCAGCGTTGTGTTTGTGATTGTGTTCGCCGCGATGTTTCTGGGCGAGCGCTTCACGGCCGCGAAATTTGCCGGTGGCGTTTTAATCGCGGCGGGCGCGGTTATTCTTGCGATGGCGTAGCGCTAACTTGCGTGAGAGGCGCGGAGTTCCTTAAGCGATTTGCCGACAGGCCCAGGACCGAAGTCGATTTTCGCGGCTTTAATAGAAACGCCGACTACTTCGATGCGCTTCAAGTCGGCGGAACCGATGCCGACAGCTTCCGCTAGTTTCAACGAGTTGTCGCCGCGAACGAAGGGTGGTTGGCCTTTCTCAGCATAAGGATCGTAGCCCATTACGCCCATGCCGACCGCATCCACATTGACCGCATTGCGGCCGACGATAATGACACCCGGCGTCATGCGCTCGACGCCATCGCCGGGAAGCCAGGGGCCTTCGCCGCCGCGCACGGTTTCAATGCCGTCGACGATTGCGAGATCCACAGGCCGTATTCCGTTTTGATCAACCAGAATGCGCGGTACGCGATAGCCGGGTTCGCGGGGCGAATTTGGATGAAGCTCCGCATCTACGCCTGATGGAGCTTTGGTTTTCCCGGCGTGCAAAACCGGACCCCGCTCCTTTGTTGGATTCTCGTTTCCGTTCGGGCCGCAATCTCCGCCATACAGCGAGCAGGGCGTATCACCAAAGTTGTTCTTCATCGACATGGTGACGCCCGCAATCCAATGATTCTTCAGTTTCGAGAGCGAAGCGTATACGTCGCATTTCACGAACGCCTGGTTGAGATAGTAGGCTGGGTACATATAGCCGCCCCAGGGCACCTTCAGGCGCACGTACTGCTTGTATTTGCCGAGATTTTGAACGTTTTCCCAATCGACCTTAACGCCAAGATTGTTGATGGTATTCACGTCCAGACCATAGCGTGCCCAGAGCGAGAGGTCTTCGCTGGCCGGGAAAAAGCTTTCGATGATACGAACCCGCTTGGCTCCGGCTTTCGCGAGCAAATGGACCGTTGATGCCACCGTGCCCGGATCGGTGCGATAGGGCAGATTCGGCGTAAGCGGAAAACGGGCCGGGTTTCCAGTGAGGTTCAGCTTCAAGCCAACCGTCTTGCCGCGAACCAATTTCTCGATACCACCGATTTTGTCGAAGGCGGTGTTCAGTTTTCCGGTTACGTCGTCCTGATAATTACGGCAACGAACGATCGCGACAGTTCCCGCCGGGGCATCGGCTTTCGCGATGCGCGGGATGCTTAAGGCCGCTATTGCGGCAGCGCCGGTTGTCAGTACATCGCGCCGTGTAGCGAGGGTGCTATGGTCACTCTGGTTCATTTGCTGCTCCCACCTGACACTCTATCTCTTTTTGCGTATCGACGGAACGTATAGACAAAAGGTGATATATTTTTCAAACAGATCTAGAGTGCATTTACCATGTCGACACGCCGCAATTTTTTACTTGCTGTAGGAGGCGGGACGCCCCTTTTATTAGGAATGACGAACAAATCCGGATCAGCGCGACCCATTATGGGGTCGGGCGAGTATGTTTACGAGGCATTCCACGATTGGGG
>Ga0134125_10000851_pt1 | contig 39598 bp, 33 predicted proteins | sample KB31751_FD_96464 | JGI IMG/M metagenome (GOLD analysis project Ga0134125, IMG submission 96464) | Terrestrial soil microbial communities with excess Nitrogen fertilizer from Kellogg Biological Station, Michigan, USA - KB3-175-1 | ecosystem: Environmental > Terrestrial > Soil > Unclassified ...
CGCAGGAGAACATGCGCGCCGAGATGGACAAGGAGACCGGCGAGATTCGCGCGTATGTCTTCAAGACCGTTGTCGAAGGCCCCGAGCAGGTTGAGGACGAGATCAACCAGTTGACGCTGGAGCAGGCACGCGCGCTGGCGCCCGAAGTGGAGATCGGCGGCGAGCTGCGCTTTTACAAGGACACATCACCGCTGGGGCGCATCGCCGCGCAAATGGCAAAGCAGGAGATCCTCAAGAAGGTGCGCGAAGCCGAGCGCGACACAGCCTTGCTTGAGTACAACCACCGCGCGGGCGAGGTGCTGAACGCCACCGTCAAGCGCCTGGAGCCGATGGACGTGATCTTCGACCTGGGCAAGGCCGAGGCCCGCATGCCCAAGCGCGAGCAGTCGCGGCTGGAGCAGTTTGCCGTGGGCGAGCGCGTGCGTGTGGTGCTGCTGCGTGTGGACCGTGCGGCGAAGGGGCCGCAGGTGATCGTGTCGCGCGCCGCTCCGGCGCTGGTGCAGAGCCTGTTCCAGGGAGAGGTACCCGAAATTTACGACGGAACGGTAACCATTCGCGCCATCGCGCGCGAGGCAGGTGAGCGCACCAAGATTGCCGTCCAGTCACGCGACAAGGACGTTGACCCCGTCGGCGCGTGCGTCGGCATGAAGGGCATGCGCGTGCAGTCCATTATCCGCGAACTGCGCGGCGAAAAGATCGACATCATTGAGTTTTCCGAAGAGATTACCACCTTCGCCGAAAAGGCCCTACAGCCGGCGAAGGTGAGCAAGGTTTCGATCGTCGATCTCAACGACAAGCAGATCGAAGTGATTGTGGACGACACGCAGCTCTCTCTGGCCATCGGCAAGAAGGGGCAGAATGTGCGCCTGGCGGCGAAGCTGCTGGGATGGAAGATCGACATCAAGAGCGAGGAGGAGAAGCGCCAGGAGGTCGAGCAGCAGATGTCGTCCATGGGCGGCGGACCCACCACGCCGATCGAGCAGATCACGGAGCTGGGCGAGTCGATCCTGGAGAAGCTGATCGCCGCCGGAGTTACCACCGTTGAGGGCCTGGCCGACATGACGCCCGAACAACTCGAGGAAATTCCGGGCATCGGAGAGAAGACGCTCGAGAAGATTTCCGTTGCCGTACGCCATTACTTCGGCCAGTACGAGGAAGGCGAGGAGCGGCCGACGCCGGTTGCCGCAGCCTCCGCGCCAGACGCGGACGAAACGCTCGCAACCAACAAGGAGACGAGCTCGATGGAAAAGACACCCGAAGAGATACTGGCAACCGAGTTCGGCGGCGGAGCGGCACGGGCCCAGGAGGTCCGCGGAGTTTCCGCCGAGGAGATCGAAGCTGCTGAGGACAAAAACTCGGATTCGGACGCTTTGAGCGATGCCGATGCGCGCGAGGAGAAGATCGAGCTCGAAAACGATGCCGTTGACACGCTGGTAGACGAGAGCGAGGACCGCGCAACCGAAGGCCCGGACGAGGAGCCGGAACGCGGGTGACGGCATGGCGAAAGATGAGGCAAAATCGCATTCCGCGGTTGGCGTGGCTGCGATTTCCCGGGATAATAACGGAAAGCACACAATCCTTTTCCGAAGAGGCTGATATGAGCAGCTAAGGGCAGGGGAAGCGAAAAGAGGCGGATGAGCAAAGTTCGAATCAACGATCTCGCGCGCGAGCTGGAAGTAAAGAGCAGAGAAATTCTTGACGCTCTGACGGCCGTTGGCGTGACGGAGCCGAAGACCCACTCGAGCTCGATCGAGGCCGATGAGGCCGCGAAGGTGCGTGAGTTTCTTTCAACGGGAAAGAAGCCGGCAGGAGCCGCGGCGAAGTCGACACCCGCGGCAAAAACCGGCCTGGGCATTGACCTCTCGCGTGCTTCCAAGCCGGGTGAAGCGGCCAATCTGATCAAGGCGCGACTAGCTCAGGCTGCGGCAGCCAAAGCTGTGCCGCCTGCTGCGAAACCTGCTGTAGTGAGTGCGGCAACCGCCGCAAAGGCAGGACCCGGCACTGCCGGCATGACAGCCAAAGCCGCAGTTGCACCTGCAGCTGCCGCCGCCCCATCTGCCGCTCCCCCCGCAGTTGCTCCGCGCAAGATCGTTCCGCTGCCCCGGGCGCAGGCCCCGATCATCGTTCCTCCACAGCCGCCCGCAATCGCGAGCAAGCCGCCCGCAGGGCCGGTGATCGCCAAGCCGCCGGTGGTTGTTGCTCCGCCTGCTGCCTCTGCCCCCGCCGGAGCTCCTGTTGCGGCTAAGCCGGCGGTTGTAGCCGTCGCGCCAGCTGTTGCTGCCGCTCCACCTCCGTCCCCTGCTCCGGAGATCGCAGCCACCGACGGCGGCGCGACTGTCGCGGCAAGCGCCGCGCCCCCGGTTGCCGATGCGGCTCCCGTCCGCCGCGTCGTGATGCCCCAGACCGGACCTCGTCCTAGCTACTCCGCACCCGCGGGCGCCGCTGGCGGCATTCAGCGCGGCAGACCGATCTTTGAGAGGCCACGCCCGCAGGGACCGGGTGGCGGTCCCGGTCGCGGGCCAATGCCCCCGGGCGCCCGCCGGCCCATGCACCCAACACGCAGCTTCCCCGGCGGCCCCGGCGGTCCCACGGGGCCGACAGCTCCTGGACGCCCCGGCTTCGGGGGCAGACCTGGCTTTGGGCCTCGCCCAGGGATGGGTGGTCCGGGTGCGCTACCGCCTCCGGACGGAGCACCCACTGGCCAGCGTCCCGGCCAGCGTCCCGGCCGTCGCGGTAATCAGCGCTACGAGAAGGTGAAGGAGGGCCCGATGAAGGGCTTCCAGCCGCCGCCGCGTTATGGCGGGGCGGTCATCTCGTCCGAGCCGCTGCCCATCACGCGGACCATCACGGTCACCGAAGGCATCAGCGTGAAGGACCTCGCCGAGAAGCTCGACGTGCGCGGCAAGGACCTTATCACTTCCCTGTTCCTCAAGGGCGTGCTCGTCACCGTGAACCAGTCGCTCGACAGCGAGCTGGTCAAGGACGTGTCGCGCCAGTTCGGCGCGGAGGCGCAGGTCATCTCCGTGGAAGAGCAACTGGAAAACGAGGCCATCGAGGGCTTCCTCGAAGACACCACCGGGATGGCCGAGATCACCCGGTCTCCCGTGGTCACCGTCATGGGGCACGTCGATCACGGCAAGACCTCGCTGCTCGACGCCATCCGTTCCACCGACGTGGCTGCGGGCGAGGCCGGCGGTATCACGCAGCATATCGGCGCGTACAAGGTGAAGATCACCAAGCCCGATTCGCCGGCATATGGGCGTGAGATCGTCTTCCTCGACACTCCCGGTCACGAGGCCTTTACCCGAATGCGCGCGCGGGGCGCCAAGATCACCGACATCGTCGTAATCGTTGTTGCCGCGGACGATGGAGTGATGCCGCAGACCATCGAGGCAATTGACCACGCCCGGGCGGCGAAGGTTCCCATCATTGTCGCCGTCAACAAGATTGACAAGCCAGAAGCGCAGCCTGACCGCGTGAAGCAGCAGCTTGCCGACCGCGGCCTGCAACCGGATTCATGGGGCGGCGATACGCCATTCGTCGACGTCTCCGCCAAGCAGCGCATCAATCTCGACGGTCTCGAAGAGATGATCTGCCTGGTCGCGGACACGCATGAGCAGAAGGCCGTGCCGGACCGCCCAGCCGTCGGTACCGTCATCGAGGCCAAGCTGGATCGCGGTCGCGGCGCGGTCGCATCGGTCCTCGTGCAGAACGGGACTCTGCACACCGGCGACAGCTACATCGTCGGCAATACCTTCGGCAAGATCCGCGCCATGTTCAATGACCGCGGTCAGGCCATCGCCGAGGCTGGCCCGTCTACTCCGGTCGAGATTCTCGGTCTCGAAGGCATGCCGGACGCGGGCGACACCTTCCTCGTCATGGCGGACCGCGACAAGGCCAAGGGCATTGCGCAGTACCGCAAGATGAAGGAACGCGAGGCGCAGCTCGCCAAAAGCGCGCGTGTGTCGCTCGAAGGCCTTGCCGAACAGATCAAGTCTGCCGGCGTCAAGGACCTCAACCTCATCATCAAGGGCGACGTGCAGGGCTCCGTCGAAGCCATCGCCGAAGACCTGCAGAGCATGTCCACCGACAAGGTGCGCGTGCGCGTGCTGCACTCCGGCGTGGGCGCCATTACGGAATCCGACGTACTGCTGGCTTCGGCCTCGAACGCCGTCATCATCGGCTTCAACCAGCGGCCGGATCGCAACGCCGCCGAGGTGGCCGAACGCGAAGGCGTCGAAATCCGCATCCATTCCATCATTTACGAGCTGCGCGACGAGATCGAGAAGGCGATGTATGGTCTCCTCGAACCTGTTTACAAAGAGAACTACGCAGGCCGGGCCGAGGTGCTCAACGTCTTCAAGATCACCAAGGTGGGCCAGATCGCCGGCTGCCGCGTGGTCGATGGCACTATCTCGCGCGGTGCGCAGGTACGCGTGCTGCGCGAGGGCACAGAAGTCTGGCGCGGCAAGATCGCCTCGCTGAAGCGCTTCAAGGATGACGTCAGCGAAGTTCGGCAGGGCGTAGAGTGCGGCATTGATCTCGGCAGCTTCAAGGACATCCAGGTGGGCGACACGATTGAGTCCTTCACCACCGAAAAGCTGGCCGCGGACCTGGGTACAACTGCCGCGGCACGCAAGTCCGCTGCCGGAGACGCCGCCGCCGCCGGCGCCTGAATGACATAAAGCGAATCGGAGTGAGGCCAGGGTTTGTTCCCTGGCCTTTCTCTTTTTACCGTAGCGTCCGAAAGTTTTCAGCGGCACGCAAGGGATATTCGATCCGGCGCAAACAAACCGGCCGGTGGCTATGGCCGCGCTTCGTAAGACATCATCCTACGGATTGCAGGTCGATTCGTGTCGGTCTCTCTTGAGGTGCTTGATGTTACGTCGACTTTTGACGTTTTCTGCGTTGGCGGCTGTGAGCGCGATACTGAGCGTTCCGGCAGTTGCGTCGGAGATCACGGGTGATGTCGCGCTCTCCGGAAACATTTACTACACCAATAACAACGGGACGTTGAACTTCTTTCCCCGCGCGTCGGTTGCCAGCCCCCAACTCAGCAGCCTTGCGGTAACAAGAAGCGACAGCTCCAATCTGAGCCTGTCAAGCGGCTTTACGTATGACGGCAATATCACACCTGCTTTGTTTAACGTCACCGCTGGTGGAAATACCGGAACTCTGACGGTCCAGTCCATCACTTCGATCGTGAGCGCAGGCAACGGCCTTCAGGTGGGGGTCAACGGCCTGTTCAACCAGGATGGATACGATCCGGAAGCGGTGACAGCATCGTTCTACATTCAGAGCGTCTATGTCGACGGCTATGTGGACATGATGATGATCAAAGGTCTCGCGCAGTTCGATCCGCCGATCACTCCGGAGCCTGCAAGCATCGCTTTACTCGGGACTGGCCTGTTTGGGCTCGCTGGGTTGACTTGGCGGCGCCGTCGCGCGGCCTAAACCGGTCCGATAGACCATCCACGCAGGACAACGTCGTCGTCCGGCCCTTCCACTCAGGGACTTGATTCTCGCGGCGAGGAATGCTTGCCAAAATCAAAGGGCGACCGTGGTCGCCCTTTCGTTGCGTTGGAGCATCATTCTGACTTTCGGCGTTACGCTGCCGTGTCGAAGTGCTTCTCTTCCAGATCGTCGATCGCGCGCACCAGGAACTGGCGAAACTCCCGCGTTACGGCGGGATCGGCCTGAGTTGGAACGCCCGAATCAATCTCGCGCAGCGTGGCACGCAAGCGATCGATCAAGGCAGGACTACGGCGGGGCATGAGAATCGGATTCTGCGACTGCATGTCACTTGGGATGCAGGATTGAGCACGGACGTTGGGTGGAAAGCGCGAAACCGATGCAAGGTCCCTGCCTAAACCTCGTCTGGCCCGGGCTAAAGATTCAGCTTCTTGAAAATCCGCTCCGGAATGCAGCGGACGACGAACATAATCGGCCGGAAGAGGAACGGTACGTAGAGCACGTCGGCCCTGCGGTCGATGGCTGACACGATCGCCTTCGCAACGGCATTTACGTCGGCTTTCTTGATGTTCATGTGCGCGGTCATGGGCGTGGCGACCGGCCCCGGCTTGATGGTCAGCACCGTCACGCCTTCGCGGTCCACGCGATTGCGCAGACCGGCGAGAAAGGCGGAAAGGCCAGCCTTTGACGATCCGTAGAGGTAGTTCGACTTGCGCCCTCGGTCCCCTGCCACTGAAGAGATGGCAGCGAGAACGCCTGCCCGCCGCTGCACGCAGAAGTTCGCCAGCCACGTAAGCAGCGAGACGGGAGCGACGAAGTTGGTGTGCAGAATCTGCGCAGCCTGTTCGAAATCGCGCTCCGCAAGCGACTGGTCGCCGAGGATGCCATGCGCCAGCAATGCGACGTCCATGCCTGTCAAAGAGTTGACCGCATGGGCGAGGAGATCGGCATGCTTGTCGGTGTCATCCAGGTCGGCAACCGCGGTACCGACGTACGAAGCGCCGCGCGTCTTCAGATCGGCCGCGACGGCGTCGAGCTTGGCCTGATTGCGCGCGACCAGGAAGAGCTGCGCACCCTGCGCCGCCCATATCCGGCACGTGGCCTCGGCGATTCCCGAGGTAGCGCCGAGGACGAGGATCTTCTTCGTAATGCGCGAATTCGAAGGAAAGCCCGGCTGCCCAGCCGGACTTGTTGCGGTCGATGTGCTCATGTCGTGAATGTCTCTCACCTCTCTGTGCCCGTCACTCGCTCCCAGAAGCTCGAGGTGATCATGGGGTCCTTGAAGCGCGCAAAGCGCTGCCACTCCGGGTAGAAGGCCTGGAACTGGCCGGGTGTCATCGCCGCATCCTTCGCGGGATAAAGACGCCCGCCGAACTCGAGCGTCATGTCGCCAAGCCGTTGCAGCAGCGGGAATGTGGCGTCCTTGATTGGAAAGTCGAGCGCGAACATGATGCCAGGATAGGGAAAGCTCATCATGCCCAGCGAAGGGACGTCGCCGAACGTCTTAAGCACCGCGAGGAAGCTGGCGAGACCGGATTTCGCGATCTCGCGCAGGATCGCGATGGTGCCTTCTTTCGCATGCGCCCAGGGAATCGCGTATTGGAACTGCACCAGGCCATTTGCGCCGTAGATACGGTTCCAGTGCAGCACTTTATCCAGCGGATAGAAGTAAGGCTCATAGTCCTGCGACGCCTTCACATGCGGTTTCATCTGTTTGTGGAAGTAGAGCGCGTTGAAGGCGCCCACGGTAAACCGGTTGAGTACGAAGCCAGGCGCATCGAACGGCACGGCGAGCTTCGGCTCGGGCGAAGGCTTGAGCTCGCCGGGCGTCCTGGAGTGATCGCCTGCCATAAAGATGCCGCGCGCGAAGTTGCGCCCCGTGGACACACAGTCCAGCCAGCTGACGCTGTATTCCGCGGCAGCGTATTGCTGCTTCAGGGCAAGAAACTCATCGATGCCATGGAACTGGACGTACTCCACATCCATGGCGCGCGATACGATCGGCCGCAAGCACAGCTGCGCCCACGTGATCAAGCCCGTCAGCCCCATGCCGCCGATGGTTGCAGCGTACCAGTCGGAGTTCTCCGTGCGGGAGCAGAGCCTGCGTGAACCATCCGAGCGCAGCAGCTCGAAGCACGGGACGTGAGAGCCGATGGCGCCGGCGTACTCATGGTTCTTGCCGTGGATGTCGTTGGCAATAGCGCCGCCCAGCGTGACATATTTCGTGCCCGGAGTCACTGGCAGAAAGAATCCGCGCGGCACGGCGAAATCCAGAATCTGCGCGAGCGAGATGCCGGACTCCGCGGTCAGAACTCCCGTCTCAGGATCAAACGCAAGCAGCCGGTCCATGCCGGTGGTCTGCAGCAGCGTTCCGCCATTCAGCAATCCAACATCCCCGTAGCTGCGGCCCAGACCCACGGGCAACGCCGACCCTGTTATGCCGGCGGACGCTGAAGAGTTCAAAATGCTGGGAAAATCCGACTGCCAGTTGAGCCGCACCACGCGAGCCTTGTACTTCGGATACCGTCCCCAGGACTCAAATGTCTCCATCGCAGCCGTCGATGCAGCCGGCGTCGCTCCTTGTATGTCCGGGCGTCGGCTTTGGGCGGGATCGAGCTGCGGACGCGTGGCGGCGATCGCTTCGGGTTCAATAGCCGGCGGCATACTTCACTAGGATAAATGCCGCGGCGGCGCGGTTGGTTCATGGCTGCGGATAACGACGAAGAGTCCCGCCGCTCGCCCTCGACCATTACCTCAATGCCGCGCCTCACGGAGTTGCAGCCAGATGCCGTGTGCAGCCGACGGCGGCAGCCAGATCGAGCTTTTGTCGCACGCGTATCTCTGCGGCGCAAACCCGCCGCTGCGCAACGTATTTTCAGCCGCCGCGATGCTCTTCACATCAACGCGAGCCGCGAGTTCGTCCCCGGGTCCCATCTGCGCAACGAGATACACATCGCCTTTGGGCAGTTTGGCGCGGATCACCCGATCGCCGAGCGGACCGCACGCCCGGGAGCCGATCAGCGGCACATCCAGGTTCCGAAACAGTGCGCGCAGCTCCGGCCTGTCGCGCACCCAGAATCCGGAAAGCCGTTGCGCGGTGTTGCGGTGAACGAAATACTCCGGGCGGTCGTCCCGCGCCGGGCCCAATGGACCGAAGAAGATCGCGTGCAGAGGATTCCCCATGGGAAACGTCAGCAATCCCTCATTCTCTTTCAACGGCATCCCCTCTGCATGGAGCCTCCGCAACAGCGCTGCGGGGTCCGGGGAGTACAGTCCGTAGTAGACCGGACCGTCGCCGTGTGCAATCTTGTCGCGATACTCAGCCGTAAGCTCGTCGACCGCCGCAGCCGCCGTGATGAGTTCGAGCTCACTTCCGTCCGCGAACTTGACGTGCGCATTGCGAATGCCGTCGGAGTGCAGATGCCCGGGCTTGATGGTGAAGCCCATCGCGCGAAAATCGGCCTGCGCTTTTTCGAGGTCGCGAACCACGATCGGCGTGTGATTGATGCCCTGGAGCAGCCGCCGTTGCGCATTGGCTGCGGTCGCGAAGAGCATCGCGATAGCAACCGCACATTGTCTTCGTGTAAGCATTCAGGGGAATAGCGGTGCGTCTTGCAGTATCACACGCCGATACGATGAGAACGCCCTGCACGCGTCTCCTCTGCAAACACAAAGGGCGCGGTCCCTAGGACCACGCCCTCATGCAAAAGCCCCACATCTCGAAGAGGCGCGGGGGCGACTACGCGGCCTTCTTCTCGGACTTCTTCTTGGCGACGGCAGCCTTGGCGGTCTCCGCGAGAGCAGTAAAACCGGCGGCATCGTTATAGGCGATCTCCGCCAGCACCTTGCGATCGAGATCGTTGCCCGCCAGCTTCAATCCGTTGATGAAGCTGGAGTAGCTGGTGCCGTTGGCCTTGCAGGCCGCATTGATGCGCACGATCCAGAGCGCGCGGAACTGCCGCTTCTTCTGCTTGCGCCCCGTGTAGGCGAACATCTGCGAGCGCTCAACGGCCTCTTGAGCTGCCTGGTAGAGCTTGGATTTTGTGAGGAAGTAGCCGCTGGCTTTCTTGAGGATTTTCTTGCGGCGGTCAGTGCGCTTGGTACTGCGTTTGACGCGAGGCATCGTGTGCTCCTTTTTGCGTTTCGTGTTTGCTTTCCGGAGAAAGCTAAGCGGCTGGAGGAAAGGTTGTCCTCTTCACTCGCTCTGCTGCTTCAGGTCTGGTGTGGGCGGCTTATGCCTCCCAGGGGCCGGAACGCTGTAACTGGCCCATTGTTGATTGGGTGATTTTTCTTCCCACATCCCTTCGGGATATGGGGCACCCGCTCGACCTGAAAACTTGTCCCTGCTTCCCTCCGCTTACGCGTAGGGCAGCATGCGTGCGATCTTCGGGGTATCCGCCTCGGAGATCATGACGCCCTTGCGCAGATGGCGCTTGGTCTTCACGGACTTCGAGGTAAGGATGTGGCGCATCTTGGACTGGCCACGCTTGAACTTGCCGGAGGCCGTCTTGGTGAAGCGCTTGGCTGCGCCCGAATGAGTCTTCAACTTTGGCATGGTACTTCCTGACACTGCTTTTCTGACAACCAATCAAGTATATACGACGTTCGACCCCGGCTCCGTTCGCAAAATGACGCGCCTTTACGACATCACGCCCTCACGCATACGTTCGGACGAACGGGAATAGGCGAAGAACCGCTTCAGACGAAGGAATTTGTTCTCGAAAAGATGGAAGGCCGTGTAAGCGGCGGCAATTGAGACAGCCATTCCCGCGAGGCCCGCGCCTCCCACCGCAAGCAGTCTGCTGTGGGTCAGATTGAGCAGCAACCTGCGGCTGGCGGGGATCATCGCCCCCAGCACGAGCACATGTAACACATAGATGCCATACGAATACTTGCCCAGAAAGCGAAGCCATGCCCTTTCAAACGCCCACTGGCAAAGCGACTCAGACTTCAGGGACCAGGCGATAAGCGACGCAAACCCCACTGCCAGCACTGTATAGCGGATACCACTCAGCCATAGCTGGTCAGGAAATGATTGCAAAACCGAATCCGGCCCTCGAAGGATGATCGAACCGACAACCACGATGGTGGAACCGAGGAAAACCCATGACGACAGATCAATTACCCGACTCGACAAGCGTGACCGGCAAAGAATAGCCAACGCCCCACCGAGGAGCAGAGTATCCGCGCGACACAACGTGCTTACGTGAATTAGCAGGCCGGAAATTCCACAGAAAAGCAGAATGATGCGGAGGAGAAGAGCTCCTGCAGACGCAGCAAGCGTAATCGAGAGTAGCCTGCTTCGGCCACGGGCAAAGAAGACAACCGCCGGCCACAACAAATAGAACTGCTCTTCGACGGCGAGCGACCAAAAATGAAAGAGGCCGATGTTAGCGCCGGGCGAGAAGGTTGCAATCGTCGTTGGTCGCAGGTTCTGCAGGTAGAAGACAAGCAGCCAGCCCATACTGCCCCAATGGAGCCGCAATAGCGGAGTCAACGCAAACAGCGCTGTCAGGACCCCGTAATACAGCGGAAAGATGCGAAGAATACGCCGGGCGTAAAACTTGCGGAAATAGCTTGGGTCGGCCAAAGAGTCGATCAAAATGCCCGTGATGAGGAAGCCGGACAAAACAAAAAACAGGTCTACCCCAAAGAAGCCGTAGTACAGGAATCTGCCGACAAAGCGAACTAAGCGCCCTGCATCCTCTGAATTCGATTCGAAAGCATGCGAGCAGATGACCATCAGGATAGCCAAACCACGCACGCCATCCAGCGCTGGGATATGCGCCGAATAGGGGCTTCCTTCCGGAGTTCGAGGCTTCTGGGGAGGGACGGGTACTACCTTCGAGACCACCATATCTGCGCTTGTTCTGTTCGGCTACTTCGAGATTATAGGGTTTGCTATCGGGGCTGCTGGTTGAGCCTGAAAAAGTGCCTTGTTTTGCACTGTTTACATCTGCTCTCAGGGCCCGGAATACCCCTCTGCGCGTGGTACAATCAAGAGGTGGAAAAAGGCTCGCCGAATCGCGAAAAACCCTGAATTGGCGCGGCTTTTGTGAAGATTCAAAGCGACCCAAGACCCGCAGCTTCAGGGGGCCCGCGGTACGCGCAAAGTATTCCAAAACTGACCTGATTTTCGCGGCGCAAACCACGCCGCGCGGAGCATGAATGGCAACCACCGCAGTGAGCCCGGAAGCGGAAGCAAAAGCCGCAGGAGCAGCAGAAGCAGCCGCCTCGAAGAACGGCGCAAAAGCCTCAAAGGACGGTGGCGGCTACTCAGCCGAAAACATCACTGTGCTCGAAGGCCTTACCGCCGTCCGCCTGCGTCCCGCCATGTACATCGGCTCCACGGGCGAGATGGGGCTGCACCATCTTGTGTACGAGGTCGTCGACAACTCCGTCGACGAGGCGCTGGCCGGGCACGCCACGAAGATTGACGTCACCATCCACGTGGACAACTCCATCACCGTCGTCGACGACGGTCGCGGCATTCCAGTGGACGACAAGGTCATCAACGGCGAGAGGATGCCCGCGGTGCAGGTTGTCCTTACCATGCTGCACGCGGGCGGCAAGTTTGACGCCTCGAACTACAAAGTCTCCGGCGGCCTGCACGGCGTCGGCGTCAGCTGCGTCAACGCGCTCTCGGAAGACTTCGAGGTCGAGATCTGGCGCGATGGCCATGCGTGGGAGCAAACCTATTCCAAGGGCATTCCCACCAGCAAGCTGAAGAAGATGGGCCAGTCCAAGCGCCGCGGCACACGCGTCCACTTCCTGCCGGACAAGACCATCTTCACCGTGACCGAGTACAGCTACGACACGCTCGCCCAGCGCCTGCGCGAACTCGCCTTCCTGAACAAGGGCCTTGAAATCACCCTTACGGACGAACGCACTACCGACGCCAAGACCGGCGAGGCCAAGCAGCAGACGTTCAAGTACGTGGGCGGCATCGCCGAGTTCGTGAAGCATCTGAACCGCGGCAAGCAGACGCTGCATGACAAGCCCATCTACATGGAGTCCGAGCGCAACGGCGTCGCCATGGAAATTGCGCTGCAGTACAACGACGGCTACTCCGAGACCCTGTTCACCTTCGCCAACAACATCAACACCGTCGACGGCGGCACGCACCTCACCGGCTTCCGCACCTCCCTCACCCGCACCATCAACTACATGGGCCAGCAGCTTGGCCTCTTCAAAGACGTCAAGGAGAACCTCTCCTCCGACGACGTGCGCGAGGGCCTGGTCGCCGTCATCTCGGTCAAGCTGTCGCAGCCCCAGTTCGAAGGCCAGACCAAGGGCAAGCTCAACTCAGACATCGCCGGCACGGTGCAGGCCTTCGTCAACGAGCGCCTGGGCGCTTTCCTCGAACAGAACCCGCCGATCGCCCGCCGCATCATCAACAAGGCGATTGACGCCGCACGCGCCCGCGAAGCCGCGCGCAAGGCCCGCGACCTGACTCGCCGCAAGGGCGCGCTGGACGGCGGGGGCCTGCCCGGCAAGCTCGCGGACTGCTCCGAACGCCAGCCCGACAAGTGCGAGCTCTACCTCGTCGAGGGCGAGAGCGCCGGCGGCACCGCCAAGCAGGGCCGCGACCGCCGCTTCCAGGCCATCCTGCCGCTGAAGGGCAAGATCCTCAACGTCGAAAAAGCCCGCTACGACAAAATGCTGGGCCACGAAGAAATTCGCGCCATGATCACGGCGCTCGGCACCGGCATCGGCAAGGACGACTTCGACTACGCGAAGCTGCGCTACGGCAAGCTGATCCTGATGACCGATGCCGACGTGGACGGCTCGCACATCCGCACGCTGCTGCTGACATTCTTCTTCCGCCACATGGGCGAACTGATCCGCCGCGGCAACGTCTTCATCGCGCAGCCGCCGCTCTACCGCATCAAGAAGGGCCGCTTCGAGCAGTACATCAAGGACGACCGCGAGTACGTACAGGTGATGGTCAAGCGCGCCTCCGACGGCATGGTGCTGCGCTACGGCGATGGGGGCGCCAAGCTCGAAGGCGGCGACCTGACAAAGTTCATGTCGTCGCTGAACGAGTACCTCACCGTCCTGGACAAGGTGGAGAAGCGCCTGCGGAATGGGGACGTAACCGAGGCCTTTGCGCAGATCTTCGCGCGCGAGGGTAAGGACCCGGTCAAGCGCGAGGATTTCGAGTCGCAGACGAAGCTGAAGGAGATGGCGAAGCGCCTGAAGGAGATGGCGCGCGCGCACCAGTTCCGCGAAGTCGGCGAGATCGCCTTCGACGAGGAGCACAAACTCTACTCGCTCAGCTTCACGGACTCGCAGGGCGCCGTGCGCCGCATCGACTGGGCGCTGGCCTCCGCCGCCGAGACACGGCAGATGCTGGGCAAGTTCGCCGCGCTGCGCGACAAGTTGGCCCCGCCGTTCTACATCGAATACGCAGCGAAGCCTGCAAAGGGTGCAGTCGCTGCTGCGGGCGCGGCTGCTGAAGCCGAGGAAGAAGACGCGGAAGCCGCTGAGGGCGAGGAGACCGCAGAAGCATCAGCATCTGAAGCCACTCCCGCCAAGGGCAAGGCCCCCAAGCGTGGCAGCGCAGCCGCCCGGGCCGCGCAAGACCCGGTCGAGAAGAAGACCGCCCGCGAGGTCTTCGAGTATGTCGTCGAGCAGGGCAAAAAAGAATACGACGTCCAGCGCTACAAGGGCCTCGGCGAGATGACCGCACCGCAGCTCTGGGAGACCACCATGGACCCCGAACGCCGCACGCTGCTCCAGGTGCACTCCGACGACATCGCCGCCTGCGAAGAGATCTTCACCACCCTCATGGGCGAGGACGTCGAAAGCCGCCGCAAATTCATCGAAGAAAACGCCCTCGACGTGAAGAACCTGGACATCTAAGTCGGGCAGCTAGCTTCAACGCACGTCATGAATTACGCCGAAGCTGTTACAAAACGGGTCCTCGAAGCTGCTCTTCAAGGAACGGTGTTGGATTATCGACCGACACAATCCCATGGCGAGTACGACTTCGATTTGCGTTACAGCGATGGAACTTTGGCTGCCGTAGAGGCTACTGCGGCAATTGACGAATGTCTCACACGCACAATCGCCAGAATTCGCAGCAAGAAGGCTGGCGGTTCTGTTATTAGCGCAGTGACGTGCAAGAAGAGCTGGAGGATTTTTCCAGTCAGCGGAGCCTGCATCAGGACTATTCGAGCGAACGCAGACGAACAGCTTGCAAAGCTGGAGCACGAAGGTATTGACAGATTCTTTGCAGTTAGTGGACGTTCGCCATCTGTCAATGAGGTCTGTTGCAAACTTCAGATATTCGGCAGTGGAGTGATCTCCTCCGAGGGAGATGCCTCGATTAAAATCGCGTACCACAGCGGTGGTGGCGCGGTCGGCCCAAGCACCGCGATCAAGACGGGCGAAACGGAAGCTTGGAAGGAAGACAACCGAGAGAAGTTAGGTCGTGCGAAAACCGCCGAGCGTCATCTCGTCGTCTATATCGGCGCAGACAATGGCCTGCCATGGAACGCCATCACTAGCTTCGAGCCACCCTCAACTTTGCCACGAATTCCGGAAGAGATTACAAACCTGTGGCTGATTGGACCGGGCGGGACCCAGGATCAATTCACTGTATGGAGTGCAAGCACTACTGATGTCTGGAGCAGCACAAAAAGTAGTGTGCTGCAGCCCAACCGTACTGAACACAACAAGCTAATCCCTACATCAGCTCTTCCACGAACCGCTTCGCCACATCAGGCGCGATGTGCAGCGGGCGCGAGATCATCGCTCCGCCTTCGAGCACCGGCTCGGTCTCTTCGAGCGACGGCACTTCGGTGGTCTCGTAGAACTTGCCAATGGGAATCTCCTCGCCCCAGATGGTCGCCTTCTCCATGGCGCGCACCCAGTTCGTGGAGTCGTAGTTGGCATCGTCCTCCAGGCGCTTGACGCGCGGCCGGAACCACTGGAACGTATTGTCGTGGTTGTAGGTGACGCACGGGCTGAAGATGTCGAGGAACGAAAAGCCCTTGTGCTGGATCGCGGCCTTGATCAGCTCCGTCAGGTGCTTCTGGTCGCCGGAGAAGCCGCGCGCCACAAACGTCGCGCCCGCCGAAAGCGCCAGCGTGATCGGGTTCACCGGTGTATCGCCGTTGCCGTACGGGTTCGACTTCGTTTTCATCCCAATCCGGCTGGTGGGCGAGGTCTGCCCCGTGGTGAGCCCGTAGATCTGGTTGTCGAGCACCAGGTATGTCAGGTTGATGTTGCGGCGCATGGCGTGGACAAAGTGGCCGCAGCCGATACCGAAACCGTCGCCATCGCCGCCCGTCACCAGCACAGTCAGGTCGTGGTTGCCGAGCTTCAGCCCCGAGGCCACCGGCAGCGAGCGCCCATGCAGCGTGTGCATTCCGTAGGTGTTGATGAAGCCGGGGAAGTTCGACGAGCAGCCGATGCCGGAGACCGTCGCCACCGTGTGGTTCGGAATCTGCAACTCGACGAGGGCTTTTTGGACGGCCGCCAGCACGCCGTAGTCGCCGCATCCAGGGCACCAGTCTGGATCGACCTTGCCCTTCAGGTCCGCCATCACCATCGGCTTGGGAGGTGCTATGTTGATCGTCGCCATCGGGTCGTCTCTCCTTAAACCATTACTTCGTGGGCTGGAACTGAAAGCGTCGTGGAGCCGGCAAGCTGTTCTCGCACCGCCTCGGTAATGTGGTGCGGCATAAACGGCTCGCCGTCGTACTTGCGGATGTGCCCGTCGGCCACATAGCTCGTCTCCGAACGCAGGTAGCGCGCAAACTGCCCGCTGAAGTTGTTCTCCACGATGATCGTCTTCTTCGCGCCTTTGAGCAGCCGGACAATCTCATCGCCATGCAGCGGCGCCAGCCAGCGAATCTGCAACTGGTTCGCCTTGATGCCCTGCTGTGCCAGCTGCGCGCGCGCCTCGCGGATGGTGCCGTCGGTCGAACCCCACCCGATCAGCGTCACATCTGCATCTGCCGGGCCTTCCAGCTTCGGCTTCGGCACCATCGCCTCAATGCCGGCCACCTTGCGCATGCGCTTCTCCATCATCGCGCGGCGCTTGGCGTGGTTGGTGTACTCGTCCGAGATCAGTACGCCGTTCTCGTCATGCTCGTCGGACGAGACCACATGCGTAAAGCCCTCCACGCCGGGGATCGCGCGCGGCGACACGCCGCTCTCCGTGATCTTGTAGCGCAGATATTCGCCGTGCGGCTGGCCGTTCGAGGTGATCATCTCGCCGCGATCGATGTGCGGCTTGAAATCGAGCTTGGCCGGATCAACACTCAGTCGGCCTTCACTCAGCAGCAAATCGGCCAGCACCAGCCCCGGCACCTGGAATTTGTCCGTCACGTTGAAGATTTCGGCCATCAGCGTGAAGCAATCGCCGATGTCCACCGGCGCCGCGATCACGCGCGGATAGTCGCCGAAGGCCGCGCCCAGCATCTGCCACAGATCGCCCTGCTCGGTCTTGGTGGGCACGCCGGTCGACGGCCCTGCGCGCATGCAGTCGATGACCACTACCGGAATCTCCGCCATCGCTGAGAGGCCGAGCCCTTCGCTCATCAGCGCAAAGCCGCCGCCCGAAGTGGCGCACATGGACCGCACGCCGGCATGCGCCGCGCCGATGGCCATGTTGATCACGCCGATCTCGTCCTCCACCTGCCGCACCATGATGCCGGCCTTGCGCCCGTGCCCGGCCATCCAGTGCAGTACGCCGGTCGAAGGACTCATGGGGTATGCACAGTAGAACTTCACGCCTGCCGCCGCTCCGCCCATGGCCAGCGCGGTATTGCCGCTCAGGACGGCGTACTTGTTGTCCGTCATGGGCAACGGTCGCGCAAACGGCTTGAAATGCTGGCTCGCGTAGTCGTAGCCGGAGCGCGCGATGTCCACGTTCTCCTTCACCACCGCCTCGCCCTTGCGCCCGAACTGGGCCGCCATGATGCTCTCAAGCGCAGCAAAGCCCACGCCCATCATGCTCAGCGCCGCGCCCAGCGCCAGCGTGTTCTGCGCCACCTTGTTGCGCGTGATGTCCGCAAGCGTGCTCACGGGAATGGGACAAAGTTGTACTCCGGCAGCGGCCTCGCCCGGCTTGATTGAATCGGCGTTGTAAATGCACGCGCCGCCATCGGTCAGCAGCCGCAGATGGCGGTCCATGGTGTCCTGGTTCAGCGGAATCAGGCAGTCCAGGTCGTCGCCCATGTTCTCCACCGGATCGACGCCGGTGCGGATGGTGAGGAACGTATGTCCGCCGCGGATGATGGACTGGTAGGCGTTGTACGCATTCAAATGCAGGCCGCGCCGGCTGAACAGCAGCGCCAGAATGTCGCCCGGCGTGGCTACGCCCTGGCCCGCGGCGCCGCCGATCCCAATCGTAAAGGTCTCACTCATCGAAGCCCATCTCCCGGCTCAAGCGGTTGCGCCGGCGAGCGGAGTCAGTCTCTTCGCGATCGGCCCGGTGGGACTTGTGCCCTCGCCCCAGGGAGTCGGTCGTTCCGGGACAGGCCTTGCGCCCACCAGAACACCCGTTCAGCGAAAAAAATTGCCCAGCGGGAAAACGCGCCGCGTCTGGGTGGCAATCAGCATACACGAAAGACTGGAGCCATCGCACCAGCGTTAGCGGCGGCAGAGCGGCGTCACCTATTACTCTTGAGGAGTCATGCACACCCTAAGCAATCGCGAAGACTGTCAATCTGTCCGCAATCGGTTCGCGTCTGTGCGGCCGGATGACGCCCGGCAGTGGGGCGTAATGTCAGCAGCAGAGATGGTCTGCCATATACGGCGCGCATTTTTGGCCGCCATGGGCGAGATCGAATCGAGTCCAATCGCTACGCCCATACCCGCAGCGACTCTGAAAGATATTGCGCTCTGGCAGCCAACCCCTTGGAAACCCGGTTTCTGGACCATTCCAGCCCTGAAACAAGGCGCTCCCGGGATGTGTCCCGGAGTATTTGAGCAGGACCTTGCTGAGGCCCTTGCTGAAATGGATCGGTTCTGCATGTCCGAGCAGTTGAGAGTTGATCATGCTTTCTTTGGCGCGATGTCTTACGCGGATTGGATGCGGTGGGGCTACCTGCACACCGACCATCACTTGCGGCAGTTCGGCCGTTAGTGACATCCTCGCTTATGCAGCCCTCACATTCCGCTGCCACCCCGCTCATCGAAGTCCGCAACGTTATTAAGGAATACCCGCGCGACGGCGGAGTGACGCGCGTCGTCGATAATGTCTCCTTCACCATCCACCCTGGCGAGACGCTCGGTCTGGTCGGCGAGTCCGGCTCCGGCAAGACCACCGTCGCGCGCATGATCCTTCGCCTCCTCGAACCCACCGCCGGAGAAGTATTCTTCGACGGCTCCGCGCTACCTCCCGCGCATTCATCTCATATGCGCGCCCTCCGCCGCCGCATGCAGATCGTCTTCCAGGACCCCTACGCGGCGCTCAACCCGCGCATGCGCGTGCACGAGATTCTGATGGAGCCATTCCATATTCATCGCGAACCTCCGCGGGGAGGCAGGCGCGCGTGCATGCGTGAGCTGCTGTGGTCGGTGGGTCTGGATGAATCGGCACTCATGCGCTACCCGCATGAGTTCTCCGGCGGCCAGCGCCAGCGCATCAACATCGCACGCGCCCTCGCGCTGCGCCCGCAGTTCCTTGTGCTCGACGAGCCGGTCAGCGCCCTCGATGTCTCGGTCGGTGCACAGGTCATCAACCTGCTGCGCGACCTCCAACGCTCGCTCGGCCTCACCTATCTCTTCATCTCCCACTCCATGCCGCTGGTGCGCTACCTCTGTGACCGCGTCGCGGTCATGCAGCGCGGCAAGCTGGTCGAGATCGGCGATGCGATACAGGTCTGCGAGTCACCGCAGCACAATTACACCCGCACCCTCATCGCCGCCACGCCCGAGCTGCCTGCTGCAGTTTGATTGTCCGCTGACTCGCTGACTTGCTGACTCGCTTTGCACTCGGAGTCCGCCGCTAGAATAGTAGTAATGTTCTCCAGCCTGAGCACGCACGCCGGCTATGCCTGGCTGGTCGTCGCATCCCTCATCGCCGGCGTGATGAACGCCATGGCCGGCGGCGGCTCCTTCATCACCTTTCCGGCCATGCTTGCGGTCGGCGTGCCGCCCATCCAGGCCAACGCCACCAACACCGTCGCCCTCTGGCCCGGCCAGCTCACCAGCGTCTGGGCGCTGCGCATGGACCTCCGCCGCGAGATGGTCGCCGTCGTCATGACTAGCTCCGTCCTCGGCGGAATCACCGGCGCCATCATGCTGCTGCACATGCGCCAGCGCACGTTCATGCAACTCGTCCCTTGGCTGCTGCTTGTGGCATCTCTGCTCTTCGGCATCAGCGGACGCATCGCGCGCTGGCTGCGCGAGCGTTCCGCCGAACCGCACGCACCCCGCAGCCCGAAGATGGTCCCTCTCTTCCTCGGCACCCTCCCTGTCTGCTTCTACATCGGCTACTTCGGCGCGGGCGCCGGATTCGTCCTGATGACGGTGCTCGCGCTCTTCGGCATCGAAGACATGCGCCAGCTCAACTCGCTCAAGGTGCTCGTCGCCTGCACCTCAAACCTCAGCGCCGTCGTCACCTTCATCTTCGGCGGCGCCATCGAGTGGCACTACTGCCTCATCTCCATGGTCTTCGCCGCTGCCGGCGGTTGGATCGGCGCCATCTACGCGCGCCGCATGAATCCCAACCTGCTGCGCGCCATCGTCGTGGCCACCGGCTGCACCGTGGCCGCTTACTTCTTCTGGAGAGGCGCATGATCCTGCCCCCACAAACCGCGCCCGCCATCTCCATTGAGAATCTCGGCTTCGCCGCTGCTTTCTGCACCACCGTCGCCTTCATCCCGCAACTCGTGCGCGTGGTCCGCCGCCGTTCCGCGAAGGACGTCTCCTTGCCGACGTTCCTCCTCTTCTCGATCGGCGTCTTCATGTGGCTGATCTACGGCATTGACATCGGCTCGCGCCCGGTCATCGCGTCAAACAGTGTGACACTGGTGCTCGCGCTCAGCATTGTGGTCCTGAAGCTGCGCTATGACCGCGAAGCCACCGAAGAGCTGAAGCCGCACCATAAGGAGCCGAAGCCATGAGCCATGAAGGCATCCGCATCGTCAGCGAAGAAGAAGCTCGCAAAGGCGCGCAGACCGACCAGAAGCTGCCCGCCGACGCCGTCACGCCAGTAAAGGTCCGCGTGAAAAAGTCCGAGGGTACCGGCGTCGAGATCGACTGGCGCGACGGCCATCACAGCTCATGGTCCTTCCGCTGGCTGCGCGACGCCTGCCCCTGCGCCACCTGCCATGAAGAGCGCGAGGCCTCCGGCCGCAAGCCCGGCGAGCCGAAGCCCAGGCCGCAGACCCTCCTCGCCATGTATCAGGAGCCGCCGAAGCCCGTCGAAGCCACACCTGTCGGCAAGTACGCCCTCAAGTTCAAGTGGAATGACGGCCACGAGGCCGGCATCTACTCCTGGGAGTACCTGCGCCGCGTCTGCAATTGCGACGCCTGCCACACTTCGGACGAGTGAAGTTTTTGTTTGTCATTCCCGAAGAGAATCTGCGTTTCTGTCCAAGCAATCGTCGGTCGTCTGATATTAAACAGACCTTCTCTACTCGATCCCCAGCCGCTCTAGCGCCTCTCCCACCGTCCCCGCTACCAGTACAATCTCGCGGTTCTTCGCCTTCAGCATTCCCTGCTCCACGCAGTGGTCGAAGAACTCCAGCATCCGGTCATAGAAGCCGTTCGTGTTCAACAGCAGCACCGGCTTGGCGTGCAGCTTCAGCGTCTGCCAGGCCAGCACCTCGAACAGCTCCTCGAACGTCCCGAACCCGCCGGGCAGCGCGATGAACGCATCTGCCCGCTCGGCCATCAGCGCCTTGCGGGTGTGCATGGTATCCGTGATGTGCAGCTCGGTCAGCGCATCATGCGCGACCTCTAACTCCACCAGCACCTCGGGGATCACGCCGATCACGCGTCCGCCCTCGGCCAACGCCGCCTCCGCCACCGCATGCATCAGCCCCACCTTCGCGCCGCCATACACCACACCGACCCCACGCCGCGCCAGCTCACGGCCAAGTTCGGCCGCGGCAGCACGGTACACGGGGTCACTTCCATCCGCGGAAGCGCAGAAGACAGCGACGTTGCGAACGGTCAGCTCAGTTGCGGCCACCCATTAATTATGACCCACTCGCCACGCAATCCGTGCAGTTGAAGTACACCGTTGTGTCCTTCATGGCCGGCGTAATTGTGATCAGCTTGTCGCCTTCCTGGTAATGCGCGCTCTTGCCCGCGGAATACACCACGCTGCCCGCCGGCACCTTCACGTCCACAGCCGCGTGCGCCTTCACCAGGTAGATGTGCCCATCCACCTTGATGTCCTGGGCATCGTCGCCCTTGTTCACCAGATGAACGGCAACGCGATCGTTGCCGCGCGCCGACATCGCGCTGCCGTACAGCGGGGCAACGGCTCCCGCCGCAAGAAAGACCGCCGTAATACCGCTAAGAGTGCGTGACATGCGCCGCATGGGGAGATACCTCGGATTTGAATTTTCATCAGCGGGTCTCAGCGTTTATTGCTGCCACCCGTTGTCCTCCTTATACGCACCGCATACTCACAGGTTCGTCATAATTTTCGCGAAAAATATGGGCCCTTATCGGCTGCCGAAAATTGTGCGGAATCCGTTCTCCCCACCCAACGTCAAACCGAAATTCCGCACGCCCGCCCAATTCCTCCGCCTTTCCACACAGCATTCGCGCTCCCATGCACGGGCGATTAACATAGAGGCTGGAGTCCTAGCAGCGCCTCCCCACAATATGTCCCGCCTTCTCGAAAACATGAACCCGCAGCAGCGCGAGGCCATCCAGGCCGTCGACGGTCCCGTGTTGCTTCTCGCGGGCGCAGGCTCCGGCAAAACCCGCGTCATCACGCACCGCATCGCATACCTCATCGAGCAGCGCGGCGTCGCGCCCGACTCCATCCTCGCCGTCACCTTCACCAACAAGGCCGCCAGCGAGATGGCCGAGCGCGTGGAAAAAATCCTCGGCCACACCTCGCTCTCCAAGCCCCACCTCTCCACCTTCCACAGCTTCTGCGTCCGCGTGCTGCGGCGCGACATCGAAGCCCTGCGCGTCAACAACACAGGCCTCACTAAATCCTTCGCCATCTACGACGAGGCCGACCAGCAGGCCGTGATGAAGGCCGCGCTCAAGCGCCTCGCCATCGATGACAAGCAGCTCAAGCCGCGCGTTGTGCTCGGGCGCATCAGCTGGGCGAAGAACCACATGATCGACCCACAGGAGTACTTCCTTGCCTCCAAGAACCCGCTGGAGGAGCGCATCGCGCACCTGTACGAGATCTACCGGAAAGAACTCTTCAAGGCCAACGCGCTGGATTTCGACGACCTCCTGCTCGAAACCGTCCGCCTGCTCAAGGTCGCCGGCGACGTGCGCGAGCGCTACAACCGCCGCTACAAATACCTCCTCATCGACGAGTACCAGGACACCAACCGCCCGCAGTATGAGCTAATGAAGCTGCTCGCCGGCCCCGAGCACAACGTCTGCGTCGTCGGAGATGAGGACCAGTCCATCTACAGTTGGCGCGGCGCGGACATCCGCAACATCCTCGAGTTCGAGAAGGACTTTCCTGAGGTCCGCACCATCCGCCTCGAACAGAACTACCGCTCCACGCAGATGATCCTCGAAGGCGCCTCCGCCGTGGTCGCCAATAACACGCAGCGCAAGGGCAAGAACCTTTTCACCACGCGTGAAGGCGGCTCGCTGATCGGCCTCTATGAGGCGCCCGACGGCGAGAACGAGGCGCTCTTCATCGCGGACCGGATCAACCGCTATCTGCGCGAGGCCGGACAGACCGACGACCAGCCGCGCTGCGCCGTGCTCTACCGCACCAACTCGCAGTCGCGCCTGGTGGAAGAGGCGCTGCGGCGCTACCAGATCCAATACCACATGGTCGGCGGCTTCAGCTTTTACGAGCGTGCCGAGGTGAAGGACCTGCTCAGCTACATGAAGCTGGTCGTCAATCCACATGATTCGATTGCGCTCGCCCGCGTTATCAACTCGCCTGCGCGGGGCATTGGCAAAACTACGTTGGAGACTCTGGAACGTATCGCGCTCACCGCCGGCATCAGCACATGGGATGCCATCGCCCGCGCACGCGAAAACCAGCTCCTGCCCGCCCGCGCCCTCACCGCGCTCGGCAACTTTCGCCGGCTCATCATGGACGCTCGCGCCATGCTCGGCCCGGACTTCGCCGGCGCGCTCACGGCAACTGCCGCGCCGGGGCCGGCTGCACCACAACCAGACGACGCTGCCGAAGAATATCTCCACACCGGTTCCGACGAAAGTGACACCAGCTTCGATGTCGAGACCATCGCCGCTGAAGCCGCCGAAGACGACGCAGTCACACAGACGGTAGAACAACCGTCCGACACAGCCCGTAACTCTGATTTCGACACCAGCTTCAACTTCGGCTTCGATTTCGGCCCATCCGAAGAGAACTCCACCATTGCGCCCGAAAACGCCACAGACTCTGACGCCGCCCACAACATCGACGCCGCCTCATTCAATCCCTTCGCGCCCGTCCCGCTGAAGAAGAACACTCGCTCCAGGCGCGAATCACTCGCTGCAACCGGCGGCGCTCTCGCTCGGCAAAAATCCGCTGAGGCCGCCGCCAACGAAGCTGAAGCCTTCCGTGCTCCCGGCGATCCCGCCACCCTGCCCGAACTCATCAAGTTCCTCAACGACCGTTCCGGCTACATTCGCGCGCTCGAAGAAGAAGCCACCCCGGAATCCTTCTCCCGCATCGAGAATCTCAAGGAACTCGCCAATGCCGCGCAGGACGCGCAGGAACGCGGCGAGACCCTCGCCGAATTCCTCGATCATGCCGCACTCGTCTCTGACGCCGACCAGTACTCCGCCGAGGCCCGCGTTACGCTGATGACGCTGCATGCCGCCAAGGGTCTCGAGTTTCCGCTGGTCTTCCTCGCCGGAATGGAGGAGGGCCTCTTTCCCAGCGCGCGCACCCTCACTGAACCTGCCGGCCTCGAAGAGGAGCGCCGCCTCTGCTACGTCGGCATGACGCGCGCCATGGACACGCTCGTCATGACGCGCGCGCGTTATCGCCGCCGCTACGGCTCCGACATGCCCGAATCCAGCATCCCGTCGCGCTTCCTCGAAGAGATTCCCGCGCGTCTCACCGAAGACCTCGGCAGCCCCGCGCCGCGCCCGCAATTCTCAAACCAGTTCTCCGGCTCGCCCTACGCTACTCCGTATCCTCAGTGGAACCGCAATCGCCGCGACGACGAGTCCGGCTACGAATCGCGTCATTACTCCTACGAGGACGAGGATCAGACAGCTACCTACTCGTCACAATCTTCCAGCGGCAATCGCCGCCCAGCGCAGAAGTTCTCCACCACGCGCATTGCCCCAGGCTCCAAACCCGTCGCGCCCAACTCCTCTGTCTCTGGTTCGGTCGACAACATCGCCAGCTTCTTCGCCGCTCGCGGGAAAAAGTTCTCCCGGCCAAAACTCGAAATCCCTGAGCCCACCGGCCGCACGGGTCTGCGCCAGGGTTCTCGCGTGCGCCACCCCAAATACGGCACCGGCACCGTCTTTCGCCGTGAAGGCGAAGGAGATGACGCGAAGATTACAGTACAATTTGAAGGGCACGGCGTGAAAAAGCTGGTGGAAAAATTCGCCCAGCTTGAAGCGCTATAGAAGGTGCAAAGGGATCAGGTTTTGCTTAAGGGCACGGCTTTAGCCGTGCCGCTAGCAGTCTCCGAATTGGTGCGGCTTTAGCCGCTGAGGTCTATCTTCCGGCCGAACCCGGTTTTCAGCGCCAGCTATTGCACGATGCCGACATCTCACTCACCGAAGGTAAGCATGGCAAACACCAAGTCCGTCACCGACAAGCTGGAGCGCAAAAAACTGAAGCGCGCCGCACGCAAAAAGGCTGCACCCAAGGGCAAGCGCACCGGCGCTCGCGGTGCAAACAAGGCCAAGGTCAAGAAGGCATCGCGCGGCAAGAGCAAGCGCTAGACCCCAGCGTCGAAGGCTCGACCTATACCTTCCCTGGGCGAAATTCCAGGGACGTATTCACGCGGGTGAAGCTTTTTTGTCATTCCCGCCAGGGAATCTGCGTCTTTATCCTTTTCCGTACGATCGAATAACCCGAGGCGGACTGCACATCGCGGTCCGCCTCAGTCGCGTCCGCCGCGTGCGGTCGCCTGCTGCTGCGCATGCAAGCCGGTTCCTGCCCAAAATGTGTCAAGTCCTCGCGGAGGCCACATTTAGACCTAACCATCTCAGCCGCAAAGACATAAAATGTTTCCGCGAAGTGGCATAACGGTTATGGCCGACCAGTTACAATAAGAATAGTCAGCGCAAAGGCAAGTCCGGCGAACCGAGCCGGACTTTTTTCTTTGTGGAGAGGCCGGAAACTCTGTTTATGGCGGCCCGGTCCTCCTCAGGAGGAAACTCAAGTCATTGATTCCAGATATTTTGTGCACAAGTCATCTGGAATCAATATTTTACAAGGGGTAATGACCCCGTAACGATGATTATCCCCTTGACACAGAATAGCCCTTGGGGTCACTCTGTAATGGCCGTGACAGGGCAGCGCCGAAGGATCATCTTGACAGGAGAATACAACAGGTCTGAAATGGGTTTGTGGCGGAGGGCGGGAGAATCGAACTCCATTGCCGCCAAGCAATCCGGGGATATAAAGCCCCACTCTAGCACCAGCTAGCCGCCTTCCGCTCTCATTACCTTAGTGCAATATAACGCGCGCGTTATGTCAAATTCAAGAGCCGGGCATAACGCGAATGTGATAATTTTGCCCTTGAGGTGGCAAATCTACTGCTTTCTCTCAGAGCGAAGGTCAAATCTGATCGCAGATTGGCTCAAAAGTGAACGGGTCAGCGCGGCCCAGCGCGGCGATTTTCAAGCCAAAATCGACCTTTTCGAGCGGGGAGGGCCCGACCTCATCACAGGGTTTATTACGGAGACTCCAATTGCCGCCGATATTTACAAAATGAAGGTCAAAGGCAAGGTTCAGCTTCGCCCGATGGCTTGTAAGGGGCCGATAGATCTAAACCGCGAATACACAATCCTATTGGGCTGGATAGAGCGCGACCGGGAGAGGGTTCCGACGGAAGTAAAGAGGAAGGCTCAAGAAAATCGGTTGATTGTAGTAAACGACCCGACAAGGAGGCGACGTGAGCGACTTAATTGAACAACTGCGCACATCTTTTGAATCCAGCGAAGATTATCGCGCGGGCTATGCTGAGTCGTTTATGAACTCCTGGGTAGCAGCTCAGATCAAAGTGCTGCGAGAACAGCGCGGATTATCCCAGCAGGAACTAGCCGACATCATGGGTACGAAGCAAGCCGGGATTTGCCGTTGGGAAAGAACAAATTATTCTGCATGGAAGGTTCAGACCCTCGCTCGTTTAGCACGGGCATTTGATGTGAGGCTACGAATCAGCTTTGAGGAGTTCGGCACGCTTCCAGATGAATTAGATAAATTTGGCCGAGAGTTTTTAAAACGTGAGGCTTACGCTGATGACTCCGTTTTCTATCCTAAAGGCCAAGCGGAATCCGCAGAAAAACTAAGCGAGCAAGAAAAGAATGCTCTTGCAGGCGGCGTCATTCAAATGCCGATTAAGGATCAGGACGAAAACAATGCAAATAATCTCCATACCCCTCGCGAGATCGCTCGCGTTTATAGAGACGGGCCAGCTGAACCCCCAAGGAAAAGTGTCAATGCAGAATCTCCTGCGGGACCTCGCAAGCCTATGCCAATTCGTAAAATCGCCCACGGAAGCTAAAGACTTTGAGTCCAAGGATGGCCTTGAATTCGAGCATGGATTCTACGATGGACTGACAATAAAAAAGCTCGTCATTTTCCCGCAGATTATCTATGCGGACACGTTATCGTCTACAGATGATTCCCAGCGGATCATAGGTAGCTTGCTCGAATGGGCCAAAGAAAATCATGGAATAGTATTCGAGGCGTCCATGATTAAGAGGTGGGCCTACGTTAGCGACATCGTTTTCAGTACGGACTTTCCACTGCTCGACAAGGTAAACCCGGTACTTCGAAAAGCGGGAAAGATAATCGGCGATGCGGTTCATAAGAACCTAAAAGAGGATTTAGAATTCTCCACCGCTGAAATTAAGATTTCCCATGACCCTCAGCGAAGGTCCGCCCTGCTTGCACCATTCTCGATAACCCATCGCTTAGGATCACCCTACGAAGAGAATATGTTTTTCTCCGAGGCTCCAGTTTCCACCCCCACCCATATCGAACTACTCTCAACGATTGAGAGGGAATTCAAACATAAATGAAGGTAGATAAGGACCAATTCACCGCGATTGTGGACAGGCTTCTCAAGGCCGCGCCGATAAAGCGGGCCGATGCCAAAACTGGCCAGCCTAAGACGGGCAAAATAATACCCGCGCCTAAGCCTCGCTAACGAGTTGCTTGAATGGCATCGGCTTGCCCCTGAGCATCGCGGCCACGGTCATCGTAAAGCGATCATCGGCCTTTCGCTGATTGAACCGATACTCAAACTCGGTAAGGTAGCGGTGCAGGTGCTTTATCGACACGCGATGGAAGCTCCCTATCAGGCCGCGCTTTAGCAGGGAGAATGAGGACTCCACCGTGTTCGTGTGGATACGGCTTCCCGGAACAACCCATTCCCGCGAGTGGTTCACCATGCGATGCGATTGCTCGCGGGGACCTTTGCCGAACATTATGTCGTACACGCTGGAACTGTCTGTGTAGATTTTCATGCTCGGAAAATCGGCCACGTTCGCTTCTACGATGGGCTTGAGCGTTTCTAGTTTTCCGTCAGGGACGTGAAAGTACCGCACCCGGCCCGGCTTGTCTTTCGTGGATCGCTCACGCATCGCTAAGACCATGTCTTTCGGCGGGCGAGGTTTGGGGGTTTTCTGAAACCGACGAATGGCGTTTCCCCCGATGTACGTCTCATCAATTTCGACTACCCCGCTCAAGGGCGTAGGGTCTGCGTCCACCATTGCCTTGCGGATGCGATGGCACATGTACCACGCAGTTTTGTAGGAGCCGATACCAAGGTGCTGCTGTAGCTGCTTGGCAGAGATGCCTTTCTTGGCATCCATCACAAGCGCAATCGCCATGAACCATTTATTCAGGGGAAGGTGGGAGTCATGGAAGATGCTGCCATTCGTCGCGGAGAACTGTTGTTTGCAGGTGGACTCAAGGCACTGGTAGACCTGTGCGCGCTTGTTCTTGGAGGCCGTCTTGCGCGTGATTCGGCTGATTTGATCGTTCCCACAGGTAGGGCACCTTACAATGCCGTCAGGCCAACGCTGATGCTCCAGAAAGGCCAAGCATTGCTCATCCGTTGCCAGTTCGCGGGTTACGTCTATCAGGTTCATCGGGCGACCCCTTGACTACTTCTCAAGTGTGCCCTAATATAGTTTCTGTGTCAAGGGGATAATCATCCCCGTAACTGACACAAAACAAATATTTTATGCGCCAAGATATAAAAATAAATTTCGCCTGTTATGGGTGCTCCGTTGCGCCCTCACCCGCGCAATCTGCGCGATACTAAGGCCACTTCTCTCACCCGGAGCGTCGCCGCCGCTTTGCCTACGCCAGCCAGCCCGCCGAAGTCGCAGCTCTTCGCCACCAAATCGATCGACAAACTGATCGCCGAATCCGAGCAGCCCGAGAAATCTCTCAAGAAGACGCTTGGCCCCGTCTCACTCACCGCCCTCGGCATCGGCGCCGTCATCGGCTCCGGCATCTTCACCGTCATCGGTACAGCCATCGGCGGCTCACCCGCGACGAACACCCTCACCGAGTCGCCCGTTATCGACATCGTCCTCGGCGCGCTCCACCACAACCTCGCCCACCTCGGCGGACGCCCCGGCGCCGGCCCCGCGCTCGCGCTCTCCATGCTGCTGGTTGCCATCGTCTGCGCCTTCACCGGCCTCTGCTACGCCGAGCTCGCCAGCATGATCCCGATCGCCGGCTCCGCCTACACCTACACCTACGCCACCCTCGGCGAACTCGTCGCCTGGATCATCGGCTGGGACCTCATCCTCGAATACGCCTTCTCCAACATGAGCGTCTCCGTCGGCTTCGCCGCGCACTTCGTCGACCTCCTCGACTGGCTCGGCATCCACCTCTCGCCTACCTGGCTCTCGCCCGCGTACCTGCCGCAGGGCCTCACCGATCTCGCCGGCGACACCATCTACGCGCCTGGCTGGCACTTCGGCTTCAACATTCCGGCCTTCCTCATCGTCATCCTGCTCACCTTCGTCCTCGTCCGCGGCATCCGCGAATCCGCCCGCACCAACAACATCATGGTGCTCATCAAGCTCGTCGCGATCCTTGCCTTCATCCTCGTCGGCCTGCACTTTATCCATCCGAGCTACTACAAGCCCTTCTCGCCCAACGGATGGTCGGGTGTCCTCGCCGGCGGCAGCATCATCTTCTTCACCTACATCGGCTTCGACTCCGTCTCGACGGCGAGCGAAGAGTGCCGCGACCCGCAGCGGACTGTTCCCATTGGGATCATCGCCACGCTCATTGTCTGCACCATCCTCTATGTCGCTGTCTCGCTCGTGCTCTGCGGCATCGTTCCCTGGCAGACCGTTATCGGCGACGCCGCTCCGGTGGTCAACGGCCTCAAGCGCCTGACGCTCGCGACGCATAGCTCGCTCCTGCACTGGACGCGCCTTGTCGTCCTGCTGGGCGCCATCATCGGCATGATCTCGTCGATTCTGGTCTTTCAATTAGGCCAGGCGCGCATTTGGTTTGCGATGTCGCGCGACCGGCTGCTGCCGGATGTCTTCTCGCGCATCCATCCGCGCTTCCGCACACCGTCGTACGCCACGTGGGTCGCCGGCGTCCTCGTCGCTATCCCAGCCGGGCTGTTCGATGTGGGCACCCTCGCCGAGCTCTCCAACATCGGCACGCTCTTCGCGTTTGTCCTTGTCTCCATCGGTGTCATCGTCCTCCGCCGCAAACAACCCGAGCGCCATCGCGGCTTCCGCGTGCCCGGCGGCGCGCTCTTCCCCGTGCTCAGCGTCGTCTTCTGCGTTCTGCTGATGGCCGGCCTCCCCGCGCGCACCTGGATGCGCTTCTTCGTCTGGCTCTTCATCGGCCTCTTCGTCTACTTCCTCTACAGCCGCAAGCGCAGCGAGTTCTATAGAATGTAAAGCTAATGACCGAGGTGACCCATGCCGAGAAACACGTCTAAGGGAAAAAGAAGAGTCTGGCTGTCGTATGACCTGGGCCTGCGCGGCGATTATCAAGCGCTCTACGAATGGCTCGACGAAAAGGGAGCCAAGGAATGCGGCGACAGCCTCGCGACCTTTACAACCTCCCAGACTGAGCAGCAGTTGAAGGTGCAGTTGCAAGAACTCTTAGGTGCGACAAGCAAAGCGCGTGTCTACATCGTTACTGGCGACGGTGTCGGCAAGTTCCTGCTGGGCGCGCGCAAGGCCGCGCCATGGGCCGGATATTTTCAAACCGCGGTTGAGAACGCACTGGATCAATAGGATGAACGTCTGCCTCGATGCGGGTTTCCTGATCGGTCTATATGACGAGCGCGATCAACATCATCAAACATCCTCGGTGCTCTTCACCGAACTGTTCGGCGATGGTTCTCGCCCTAATGTAGCTGTTGTAGTTTGGCCAATCCTCTACGAATCGGTCTCCACACAGCTTGTAAAACGACGACACCGGATGATTGCGCTCGAACAGGACTGGCGGCGTCTGGTTGCCACTCGCCGGCTAGAGTTCCTTGATGACTCTCTTTATCGCGAGGAAGCCTTGGAACTTTGCTTTCAGGAGCTGCAAAAACCGCTTGTGCGCTATCGAGATCTTAGCTTGACCGATCGCGTACTGCGCGGTGTACTTTCTGACTCCGATGTTCGTGTCGACGGTATTGCCACCTTCAATGAAGGTGATTTCGTCGATGTCTGCCGGGATGCTGGTCGCACGATTTTCAATAAGCCGGTTTCCTAGCCGAACAGCGCATCCGCCCCTTCTGTTGTCAACTCAATACAGGAACCTTATTTGGTACGGGTTATCCACGTGTTTTCACGCAAATAGCCGTGCAAACCCTTGCAGCACTCGGCCTCTCGACGCATACTCACTTCAAGGAAGCACGCACCACGGTTCCTGTCGAGACCCCGGTGACCCGATACAGCCGTCAAGACGTACTCCGCATTCTGCATCTGAGGGCCCGCCAGCTTTCCGCATGGGAGAAGGCCGGCCTCGTTCCCGCCACCGAACAATACTCCTTTGAGGACCTTGCGCAGCTCCGCGCGGTCCATAAGCTGCGCTCCACCCGCATCACCGCGCGCAACATCCGCGAGTCGGTCGAGGCGATGCGCAAATGCGTCGGCATGGCGAATCCACTGATTGAGACCACTGCGGTCGGCCAAGGCTCGCGCCTCTCCTTCCGCCACTCGGGTGCGCTCGTCGATCCGGTCACGCGCCAGCTTGCATTTGACTTCGACGCCGCACCTGCTCGCCATCTCTCCGTCGTCGGTGCCGCCGAACATTCCGCCGCCGCAGCCCACGTCGACGTGCAGGAGATTTTCCAGCGCGCGGTCCAGTTGGAAGAGGATCCCGCCACGCTCCCTCAGGCCGCCGACCTCTACCGCGAGATACTCACCCTCCGCCCCAACTATGCGGCCGCCGCCATCAACCTGGGCACCATTCACTACAACATGCGCGAGCACGCGCACGCCGAGGAACTCTATCGCCGCGCGACCGAGGCCGATCCGGACTATGCGCTCGCCTTCTTCGATCTCGGCAACGTCCTCGACGAGCTGAAACGCCTGCCTGAGGCCATCGCCGCCTACGAACGCGCCATCCACCTCGTCCCGCAGTACGCCGACGCGCACTACAACCTCGCCCTCGCACTCGAACGTCAGGGACACCGCCGCCGCGCTCTGCGCCATTGGCTGGAATACGTCCGGCTCGATCCCGTCGGACCCTGGGCCGCGCACGCCAAGACACAGGCCAAGAAGATTCTCGCCGGCGAGCGCCTCCGCATCGTCTGCCGCGCCGGCCGCCTCGTGCAGCCGGTCCAGCAAGCCGGTTGAAGCACTGTTCGCTGGCAGCTTCCAATCATTCTGAACTCTTTGCTCGCGCCTCGCGTACTTGTACCCAGCAACGCCGCGTGTTCTCATACTCCTACCTTTTGAACGCCGCTTGATCTCGTGCCGGCCGCCAGGAGCCAACGCAATGCTCTATCACATCTCGCGCAATGGACAGACCTACGGCCCTTACACACTGGAAGACCTGCGGCGCTACGTCGCCAGCGGCAACGTGCTTCCCACCGATCTCGCGCGGAGTGAATCCATGAGCGAATGGCTGCCGGTTTCTCAAATCCTTGCCGGAGCCACATCGGGCTTCGCTCCGCCTTCGCAGCCTCCCATCCCCACACCCGGCTATGCTGTGTATCCCGCACCCGCTGCCGTGAATGCGTATCCCGACCCGCCCAACCTGCACTGGGGCGTTCTGCTGCTGCTGGAAATCTTCACCTGTTCGCTCTTCCGCAACGTATGGAACCTTGTCATCGCGCACTGGCTCAAGCGCGTCCAGCCGCATAGCAAGGCATACATCTACTACTGGGTCGCCGTGGCTTTTCTTCTGCTGGAGTCCGGCGTGCGTGCTCACTCCGGAATGGAGTTTCACCCCGGCATGCATTCCTACTGGTCCAATCACGTGTTCCACCCATGGGACGGCCTCATCGGACTCAGCGGCTTCATCGTGCGTCTCATCGCCCGCTTCACCATGCGATCCGAGCTCGAAGAGCACTTCAATACCGTCGAGCCGGTCGGTCTCTCCCTCAGCGGCGTGATGACCTTCTTCTTCGGCGGCCTCTACTTCCAGTACCACCTGAACCGCATTAGCGAGCAGAAGCGAATGGCCCGTTATGGTGCGCAGATGCCGTTGCGATAGGGGGTATCCGATCTCAACCTCGAACCGATCCTCAGCATCTCCGCTGCCCCGCCGCCGAGTTCTTGCGAATTCTGCACTGGCTCTGGCGGTACTCGTCTGCTGCACGCTGATCGCGTTCCCGCCGTCGCGCTTCGCGTTCTATCCGGCCTGCCCCATCCACGAGTACGTGGGAATTCTCTGCCCGGGCTGCGGCAGCACACGCGCTCTCGCAGCATTGCTGCGCGGACATCTCCTCGCTGCGCTGCGTTTCAATGCCCTCTTTGTCCTGTCGCTGCCCTTCGCGTTGGCTTTGGCGATCGATAGCTATGTGCGCGCCATTCGCGAGGGCGAATTCCGCTGGGCGCGAATCCCGGGATCCGCCATCGCGGCGACCCTGCTCGCAACTGCGGCGTTCACTCTCGCCCGCAACCTTATTGGCTGAAGCTCAACCGCCTGTTCCTGCCTCGCATCCTGCTGCGGGTTGTGCCACTGCATGCCTTTTTCCAGCAGCGCATCCGCCTGCTTTGGCCCCCACGTATTCCGCTTGTAGGGCCGCACGCGGTGATGGCGCTGCAGCACGGGATCGACCACCTTCCACGCCGCCTCCACCGCATCCTCGCGTGTGAAAAGCGCGCCATCGCCGGCCATCGCATCCCCCAGCAGCCGTTCATACGGAGCCTCCTGACCCGCGAGATGTTCGCACAGGAAAAGCTCCTGCTGATCGCCGATAAACTCCTTGCCGACCTGCTTCACCCGCGCCGCCAGCGCAATCGCCGGATCGGGCGAGCAGCGGAAGCGCACATAGTTCGCGCGCCCCGGCCCTGGCTGCGAGTCCGCAAACAGTGGCTGCGGCGAAGGCTTCAGCTCGACAAGCACTTCTGTCGCCGTTACAGGAAGGCATTTGCCCGACCGCAGATAGAACGGCACGCCCGACCAGCGCCATGAATCAATAAACAACCGCGCCGCGGCAAACGTCTCCACGTCGGAGTTCTTCGCAACGCCCGGCTCTCTTCGATAGCCCGCATACTGTCCGCGCACCAGGTCGTCCATCGCCAGCGGCCGCATCGCCTCGAAGACCTTCGCCTTCTCCACCTGCACCGCGCCGTAATTGCGCGTGGCCGGCGGCTCCATCGCCAGCAGCGCAACGATCTGGAACAGGTGGTTCTCCACCACATCGCGCAGACAACCGGCCGTTTCATAAAACGCGCCGCGGCCTTTGATGTCGAAGTTCTCCGCCATCGTGATCTGAACGCTCGCAATGTAATTGCGGTTCCAGAACGGCTCCAGAAATGAATTGGCAAAGCGGAAGTAGAGGATGTTCATGATCGCTTCCTTGCCCAGGAAGTGATCGATGCGGAAGATGGAGTCTTCGGGGAAGACGGAGCGCGCCACTTTATTCAGCGCCTCTGCGCTGGCCAGGTCGCGGCCAAACGGCTTCTCGACCACGACACGCGCGTCGTTCGCCAGCCCGGACTTGCCCAGATTCTCGATCACCGTCGGGAACAGGGACGGAGGAATCGCCAAATAATGCGTGGGGCGCCTGCACTTGCCCAGCGCCTTCTTGATCGCGGCAAACGTCGCCGGATCGCGATAGTCGCCGCTCACATACTCCAGCCGCGACAGCAGTTCCTTCAGCGCGCGAGCATTGTCCACTCGGCCTGCGCGCCGGATGCTCTTCTCCGCGTGCCGCTTCAACCGGTCGAGGCTCCAGTTCGGAAACGCCACACCGACCACAGGCGTCGTCAGCTCACCGCGTTTCACCATCTGATAGAGCGCCGGAAAGATCTGCTTGTTCGCCAAATCGCCGGTGACGCCAAAGACCACCAGAGCATCGGACTGCGCTGTCTTGCTGCTCGCTCGTGCAGGCGCCATCAGGCCTTCCCTTTCTCTTCCGCCTTCTTCTCCACATGCCCGCCGAACTGGAATCGCAGCGCGCTCAGCAGCTTGTCCGCAAACTCATCTTCTCCGCGAGAACTGAATCGCTCATAGAGCGCCGCGCTCAACACAGGCACTGGAACCGCCTCGTCGATCGCAGCGCGAATTGTCCAGCGGCCTTCACCCGAATCCGACACGTGGCCGCTGTACTCCTCGAGCGTCGGCGAATCGATCAGCGCGCGCGCCGCGAGGTCCAGCAGCCACGATGCCACCACGCTGCCGCGCCGCCAAACCTCAGTGATGTCCGCGAGGTTCAGGTCGTACTGGTAGAACTCCGGGCTGCGCAGAGGCGTGGTCTCCGCGTCGATGGCGTCCTTGTTCTTGCCTACGTTCGCATTGCGCAGGATATTCAATCCCTCTGCGTATGCCGCCATCATGCCGTACTCAATCCCGTTATGAACCATCTTTACAAAATGGCCGGCACCGCTCGGTCCGCAGTGCAGATAGCCCTGCTCCGCCGTGCCGCCCATCTTCTCGCGTCCCGGCGTGCGCGAAATCTGCGATATTCCCGGAGCGAGGCTCTTGAAGATTGGGTCGAGATGCTTCACTACTCCTTCTTCGCCGCCGATCATCAGGCAATAGCCGCGGTCCGCGCCCCACACGCCGCCGCTCGTTCCCGCGTCGACATAGTGCAGCCCCTTCTCCTTCAGTTCCTTCGCGCGGCGAATGTCGTCGTGGTAGTACGAGTTGCCCCCGTCGATGACGATGTCGTCTTTTTCCAGCAGCGGCAGCAGCTTGTCCAGCGTCTCGTCGACCACCCCCGCCGGCACCATCAGCCATACCGCGCGCGGCTTTTCGAGCTTCTTGACGAAGTCGTCAAGCGAGCTCGCCCCAGTTGCACCCTGCTTGACCGAAGCGTCCACCGCCTTCGCAGACATGTCATACACGACGCAATGATGTCCGGCCTTCTCGAGGCGCACGACCATGCTCGCGCCCATTCTGCCCAGCCCAATCATTCCCAGTTGCATAATTCCCTCTCGACTGAATCAGATGCGTGCGGCGCATTCCGCGCGTCTACGCAGAACGATTTGCACCACGCCCGCCCAAGCGAACGCCGTCTTCCCACTCTACCGCAGCTGTATGAATTGCTCTCGCGTGAGCGATCGAAGCGATCCAGGAGCGAGGTTCAGCGCCCATGCGCCCCTCACTTTGAACCTTGTCCGTTAAACCGTGCTTACGCCGTCTCCGCCAGCTGATCGAATAGCATTGCCGGCATCGCGGGTTCCATGAATTCGCGCGGCCACCACAGCGTAAATCGTGCTCCTTTGTCCGGCGCCGAATCCACGTGGATCGTTCCGCCGTGCCGCGTCACGATGTGCTTTACGGTCCACAGACCCATCCCGTTGCCCTCTTCGCCTTTAGTGCTGGAACCAAACTGGAAAAGCCTCGGGATCATGTCAGCGTCGATGCCATGCCCTTCATCGGCAACTACGACCTCCACGCCGAGCGGTTGCCCGGTGAGCTCCACGTGCACTCTTCCGCCAGACCGCGCCGTCGCTTCGCATGCGTTGCGGACAAGGTTTAGAAGCACCTGCCGCACCTCGCCGGGATATGCCTGCACTTTTGTGTCGCCGTGGCATTCGGTCAGCAGCACAATTGCGCCCCGCCGGATCATTGGCGCCAGCAGGAACCGCACGGAGTCCACCACGTGCGCCATATCCACCGGCTCCGGCTCGGCGCTCTGGCGGAAAAAGGAAAGCGTGGACCGCGCCAGCTCGATCACGCGGGTCGTCTCCTCCGACGCCCCCTTCGCCAGGTCGACAATCTCCATCGGCGCTTCACTCGATGTGCGGATCAGGTACAGCGCGTTCTGTATCGACTCCAGAGGGTTGTTGATCTCATGGGCCAGCACCGCCGACATGCGGCTCCAATCTTCGAGCTTCTGTGCGGCCAGCAGGCTCTCCTTCATCAGCCGCTTCTCCTGCTCGGTGCGCGCCAGCCGCGCCGCGTAGTCATTGACGCCAAAGCCGATCTCGCCGGCGCGCCGCGCAAACATCACTGCGACATAAGCGGACAATACCGCGGTGATGAAGTTTGTGGCCGCGTCGATCCAGAACACCGGGATCCACGTCGTCACCACCTCCATGGCATGCGTTGATCCGCACGCCACGATGAACAGCGCGAACCCTGTCAGGAAGTAACCCCAGTCCTTCGCGATCACCCTTCGCGTGCGGCTGGCCAGCACAAAGAGCGTAATGCAAATGCTGACATAGCTGAGGAAGGTGATGGCGTTGGTCACCACCATCGTCCAGATCAGCCGTGGAGCTGCCGCCCAACATACCGCATGCGGCATCAGCGTTACGCTATCGAACATTCGATCCGTTTACACCTTCCCCCAAAAAGGGCGAGCGAGGAACGGCAACATCATAAAACCTGCAAACCATTGCGCACCAGCCGCCTCTTCAACTCTTCGGTAACTTTGGCGGCTCTTGTCTCACCAGTGTCCCAGGGTAACCACCCGCAATTTGCCGCCAGCGATTCACCACACAAATGGAAAAGGCCCAGAGGTCATCCTCCGGGCCCTTTAATTCCAGCTTCTGTTACGCCTGTGGCTCCGACGCGGGCTTCGTCTGCGCCACGGTCCAGTCCGCTGCGCCGACTTTGAATCTCGCGAACCGGCGCACGCTGATGTTCTCACCGAGCTTTGCGACCTTCGCCGCGACAATCTGCCCGATGGTCTGCGACTGGTCCTTGATGAACGGCTGGTCCAGCAGGCAGAACTCCTCATAGAACTTGCCGAGCTTGCCCTCAACCATCTTCTCGGCGATGTTCGCCGGCTTGCCCGCCGCGATCGCCTGCGAACGCGCGATGTCGCGCTCGCGGTCGAGGTCGGCCTGCGTCACTTCGTCGCGGGCCACAAAGCGCGGATCGGCCGCGGCGATATGCATCGCGATATCGCGCAGCAGCTCCTGGAAGTCCTCCGTGCGCGCCACAAAGTCCGACTCGCAGTTCAGCTCCACCAGCACGCCGATCTTGCCGCCGGCATGGATGTACGTACCCACCGCGCCCTCGTTCGTCGACCGCGTTGCCTTCCTCGCGGCGGATGCCATGCCGCGCTTGCGCAGCACAACGACGGCTTCTTCCATGTTGCCCTTGGCCTCTTCCAGCGCCTTCTTGCAGTCGCCCATGGGCGCGCCCGTCTGCTCGCGCAGCTCCTTCACCTGCTTCGCATCGATCTTCACTGCCGTCTCTGTCGTCATCGCTTTTCCCTTCTCCTGGTTAGCCGCTACTAAATTTGCCATCATCCAGAGCGGAGGCCGATTCAGCGGCCGAAGTCGAAGGACCCCCGCATTTTTCCATCTCACCCTCAATCGTTCGGGTGCCCCATTCATCGCGCGCCCTTTGCGCGATGAGTGGGAACGCGCAATTTCCACTCACTGAACTCCACGCACAAAAAGAGCGTGGAGCGGATCGTGCCGGCCTCCACGCTCTCGTGCTTGAGTGTGTAAGGCCTATGCGCCTGTCGCGTGCGCGGGCTCTGCTTCCGGTTCTTCTTCCGTAGCCGCCGCCGGAGCCTTGCGGATGTTGCCGCCCAGCACTGCCGCCAAGTCCACGTTCTCGTCCGCATCGCCGTTCAGGTCCTCGCCGGATTCCGCCGCGATCCCCGCCGATTCGTGCACCTCGCCCAGTTCGTACTCGCCGTCCTCGCCAATATGCTCCGGCGAAACCTCCGCCGGCGTCACGTCCGCAGTTTCCGCCGCAAACGCTGTCTCCGAGATCATCTGCACGCCCTCGGCCGCCGAGTCCGCAATCTTCGTCGTGAACAGGCGAATCGCGCGCAGCGCATCGTCGTTGCCAGGGATCACGTAATCGACTACCGTCGGATCGCAGTTGGTGTCGACCACCGCAACCACCGGGATGCCCAGCTTGCGCGCCTCGGCCACTGCGATGGCTTCGTTGTTCGAATCCACCACGAAGATCGCGTCCGGCAGCCGCTTCATGTTCTTGATGCCGGCCAGGTTCGTCGACAGGTGCTTGCGCTCGCGCTCCAGCTTGATGACTTCCTTCTTCGTCAACAACTCATAGCGTCCATCGGTGGACATGTCGTCCAGCTCCTGCAGCCGCTTCACCGACTTCTGCACCGTGACCCAGTTGGTCAGCAGCCCGCCCAGCCAGCGCGAGTTGATGTACGGCATGCCCGCGCGCTTTGCCTCTTCAGCCACCGCGTCCTGCGCCTGCCGCTTGGTACCGACGAAAAGGACAGTCTTGCCCTCCGTGGCGCCGTCCTGCACA
>Ga0134125_10000852_pt1 | contig 39573 bp, 32 predicted proteins | sample KB31751_FD_96464 | JGI IMG/M metagenome (GOLD analysis project Ga0134125, IMG submission 96464) | Terrestrial soil microbial communities with excess Nitrogen fertilizer from Kellogg Biological Station, Michigan, USA - KB3-175-1 | ecosystem: Environmental > Terrestrial > Soil > Unclassified ...
CCCGTCCGCTCCACAATCCACTGGTCGTTGGTCTCAACCATCTTCATCAGATCGGCATTCGTCAGCACCTTCGGCGGAACGTATGTCCCAATCGAACTGATCTTCGCCCGTACACACGCGCGCCCCGGCTCCAACGTCAGACTCAAGCTCTCACCTCAGCAGACAATTCAAACAACGCGTACCGTCATTCATACTAACGCCATCACTTCGCACACGACCGATATATAGTGGAACCGTTTGCAGCGGAGGCGAGAACTGTGCCCGCAACACTCTCCACATCACTTCTCAGCTCAATCCTTCTCATTTCATGCTCATTCGCCGCGCCAGCCCAGCGCGCGACCGCCATCTACATAGATGACAGTAATGCAATGCAAACCAGGAGCATCCTCTCGCCCACAAATCCGCTCGCATGGTGGACCCGCCGCGGCAAGTTGGCCCTCAAAGCGGATCCGTCAGATTCATCGCCTCAGCCGATCCAGCAGGATGTATCCACGCTAGGCACAATCGCCGGCCGATCCGTCGTCCAGATCATCACCACCCGGCCAACAGCGGCACAACCGGAGAGCCCACCGCAGGAGAAAACGCTTCTGGTGCAGGTTTCCGGCAGACAGCTTTTTCGAGAGCTCTATCGCTTCGATAACAGATCCGGCGGATGGAACCCGCCTTTTCAGCCGGCCGGAATCTACGGCTCTGGATCAGAGGCCATCCTCGCAACGGAAGACGTAGTGAGCCGGACCCAATGCGCGCATGGCTACTGGTGGTTCGACTCACACGGCGCACATCCAGTCGACTTTATTCCCCTGCTTCATGCAGTTTCAAAAGTCGTCCCGGCGAACGGCAACTACATGCCGTCCAATAGAAACAAAGTGCCATGCTTCGCGATGCGTCCGCAGGACAACGAGCTAAGGCTTTTGATCCAAACCAAGGCCCCATCCTGCCATGCCTGCGACTTCCTCGGCACGCTCACGGCAAAGTACCGCATCGACCATGGAAGGGCAATTCCCGTTTCAGTCCACTTCGATCCGGACGAACAGCCATAACGGAATTCACCTAGTCCCGAGTGCCCAGCAACTGGTCCCTTAAACGAAAAGCGCCGGGCTACCCTACTGCGCCCGCAATGACCCGTTACCGTTGCTTCCTTCCGGACCTGGCGGGATTGGCGGGATTGCGTCGCGTAGGACCCGGCACTGATCGAGTCTAACATTGTGTGTGGGAGAGCCTCCACCGCATGAACGACCCCGCGCCGCCGCGCACCGCCGCTGAAGTTGAGGCGCTCTACCGAAAATCCGTTGCGGAGCAGCAGCAAGTCTGCGACAAGCTTGCCCAGCGCCACGCCGCGACCATTCGCTTTATTGCCGCGGTCCTCGTCGCGACCGTCGTCCTGAATTTCTCTCACCTGCTGCCGGCCTTCTGGCTTCTCTCCGCATCCGCAGCCATGGTTCTTGCCCTCTTCGTCTACTTTCTCCATCTGCAAGCGCTCATCGCTCATCATCATCGGCTGCTTGAATTCCGCCAGCGCAACCTCGCCCGCTCTGACGGAACTCAAGTCCAGTCCGGCCGCACCGGTCTCGAACCCGGTCACGGCCTCCGCACTCCAGGGCACCTGTACGATCACGACCTCAACATCCTCGGGCCTGACTCCCTCTTCGGCCTTCTCGCCACCGTGCGCACCTCTCTCGGCGAGCGCGGTCTCGCCGCCTACCTCTTGCATCCCGCGGCTCACACTGAATCCATCGAGCGACAGCAGGCCGTCCAGGAACTCCTTCCCCGCACCGGTCTTCGCGAGCACATCGCCATGCTCGGCAACACGCGCTTCCAGCAGATCTCGGCTGCCCTGGTCGACGAGTGGCTCAACGCCGAGCCTCCGGAGATTCATCCGGCATTCCGCATCGCGCTCCTCGCAACCGTAGGCCTGAATCTCCTGCTGCTCTTCGCCGGCATCCGGCACATTTTGCCATGGGAAACCGTGCGAGAAAACATCGCCCTCGTACTTGCTGTGCAGGGCGCGATCGCACTGTCCCTGCGCAAACGCCTCCACGACATCATCGAGACCAATGCGGCTGTACAGCGCAATCTCCGCCTGATTGCCGATGGCATCGCCCTCATGCAATCCCAGGGATTCGCCTCCCCAAAACTCGTTCATCTTCAGCACGAAATAGAAGGCCCGCCCTCCGCGACCGCGAACCTCAAACGTCTCGGCACCCGCCTGCTCATCCTGGAACAGCGCGCACACCCTATTGGCTATGTGCTTTGTCTCCTCGCCGCCGGTGGCACACAGGCTGCCATCTCCATCGCAAACTGGAAGCGCCGGAACATCGCTTCCATGCGTGCATGGCTTCACGCCTGGTCGGAGTTCGAAGCCCTCAACGCCCTCGCCGCCTACGCCTTCGAGCACCCCGGGTACGCATGGCCTCAACTCCTGCCGCCTGCGCACGCGCCGCAGTTCCACGCCGCAGCGCTGGCGCATCCGTTACTCCCCAATGCCGTCCCCAACGACATCGAGTTGGATGAAGCGACCCGCTTCTATCTCATCAGCGGCTCCAACATGTCCGGCAAGTCCACGCTGCTCCGCGCCATCGGCATCAATGCGGTCCTAGCCTACGCGGGCGCGCCGGTCTGCGCGGCAGCCCTCTCGCTCACACCGCTCACGCTCGGCGCCTCCATCGCTCTGGTCGACTCGCTCGCCGAAGGCCGCTCCAAGTTTCTTGCCGAAGTTGAGCGCCTCGCAGCCATTCTCCTCGCAGCTCACAGCGCTCCAGTTCTCTTCCTTGTCGACGAAATCTTTTCCGGCACGAATTCCGAAGACCGCCGCACCGCGGCGCAAGCTGTCCTCCAGCAACTGCTCCAGACCGGCGCGATCGGCGCCCTCTCCACGCACGACCTCGCCCTCACTTCACTCGCTACGGACACCAACGCTGGCCTCAACGTCCACATGGCCAGCCCGGATCCCGCCGATCCCCTCGCGTTCGACTACAAGCTCAAGCCCGGCATCAACACCGCCAGCAGCGCCCAGGCCATCCTGCACCTCATCGGCATCGAGATCTGATCCGAAAGAAATAACTCGCGCCGGATGCCCCATTCAGCGCCCCTTCGCGGGATCAGCGGGATGCCAGAGTAAAATTCTCTCGCCCATGAAAACAGCCCTCGCCGCCGCTCTCCTCGCCCTCGCCGTCCCCGCCCTCGCTGCCGACGTTCACGTCCGCGTCGATCCCAACGCGCCCCACGCCAATCCCGGTCAGGAGAACCTCACCACCTTCCCCACCATCCAGAACGCGCTCGACCATCATCCCTTCGCTACGCCCAACCCTGACGGCACACCCGGCCGCGTCTATATCGAGGTCGCGCCCGGCACTTACCACGAGCGCATCATCATCACGCAAAACCACTCGAACATCACGCTCATTGGCCTCGGCAAATCGCCCGAAGACGTCGTCATCACCAACTCGCTCAACGCGCGCACCGCCGGCGGGACCTTCTTCACCGAGACTGTCGAGATCAACGGCACCGGCTTTGAGGCCGACAACATCACCTTCGAGAACGCCGCCGGTAACACCGGCCAGGCTGTCGCCGTCGCCGACCGCAGCGACCGCTCCATCTTCAAGCACTGCCGCTTCCTCGGCCATCAGGACACGCTGTTCGCCGACTACGGTCGCCAGTACTACGTCGACTCCTACATCGAGGGCGGCGTCGACTACATCTTCGGCAACGCCGCCGCCGTCTTTGACTCGGACGAGCTCCACTCCAATGGCCCCGGCTCCATCACCGCGCAGTCGCGCACCTCGCCCGACCAGAACACCGGCTACATCATCCTCAACAGCAAGGTCACCGCCGACCTCAACGCGCCGCCCGGCTCGCCTTCTTCTGCGCCTGCCCCCAATGCACCCGGCGCCCAGTCCACCGCCTCTGCCCGCCGCATGATCCTCCTCGGCCGCCCGTGGCGAGCCTATGGCCGCGCCATCTTCATCAACACCTCGCTTCCCGCCGAAGTAAACCCGCTCGGCTGGGACCGCTGGGGCAGCCCCAACAACGAAAAGACGGCGTACTACGCCGAATCCGGCGACACAGGCCCCGGCGCCTCGCCCTCCACACGCGTTCCCTGGTCGCACCAGCTCACCGCCGCCGAAGTAAAGCAATACCTCCCGCGAAATTTCCTCGCCGGCCCCAAGTCCGGACCCGACCACTGGGACCCCATCGCCGAAGCCGCCAAGCTGCCGTAGCACCTCCCAACCAAAGATTCCCTTTCCTCGCCCGCCCGCAATCGGCTACCCTTCCAGCCATGCGCCGGACTCTTGTTGTGCTCGCCGTTCTCGCGCTTCCCTGCGTCGCGCGCGCCACCGTACCTAACGAGATATCCGGTTATGTCACCGCCGTTCTGCCCTCCGGAAATTTCGACCTGCAGGGCATACACGTAGCGCTCGCGCCGGATGCACAACTTTGTACTCGCGAAACCGCCGGAACTGCCACCTGCGCTCCCTTCAATCCCGCCGCTGCGCCCGTCTTCTTCATCGGCCAGATGCTGGATGTCGATGGCCACATGGATCACGTCGCGCACATTCTCACCGCGAACAAGGTCACGCTGCTGCCCAACTCGCCCGCCACTGTCAGCGGCACCGCTATCATCGACTTCGTTCCATCTACGCAACCCTCCGATCTGAAACAGCGCATCGTCCGCGCGGACGGTTACCTGCTCCACATCACGACCGCGACCAAACTCAACCTCGCGCCGGAGATCAAATCCCTCGCCCAAGTCTCCACCAACCAGTGGATCGAATACTCCGGCGTGCAGCAGCCGGACGGCAACGTTCTCGTAGACTACGCCGGGATCGGCACAAACAACGTCTCCCACACTGAAGACAGTCTCCGCAAAAAGACCGAATACGATCCCTCCAAAGTCCCTGACGATGCTCATCAGAGCGGCCTCAGCAAGGCCTTCGTCGGTGTCGACTACAAACGGGTTCCGCCCTGGCACGACGATGCGATGCAGGCACGCGTCGAGCGCATCGGCAACTCTCTCATTCCCGCGTATCAGCGCGCATTGCCTTTCGGGGACCCTGCCAAAATCGCCTTCCGCTTCCAGGTCATCGACGAGCAAAGCCTGCGCGACGCGGTCAAAATGCCAAACGGAGTGATCCTCATTCCGCATCAGGTTGTCGAGCGCCTGCTGAACGACGATCAGCTCGCCGCAGTGCTCGCTGGCGGCATCGCAGAGTGTCTCGAAAAGGAGGCCTTGCGCCATCGCACCGCCGCAACCTTGGAGAAAGTCGGGAGCGCGACAACCAAAAGCAGCATTGTTCTGCTATATCCGACCGGGTTGGCCGGGGGGCTCCTCACCGAACATGTTGCCTCTGCGGCCCTCGAAAGGGCCCTCCAGCAGAGCGGACGTGTCAGCCTATGCCTGCTCCACGACGCGGGCTACAACATCGATCAGGCGCCGCTCGCGTGGTGGCTGCTCGCCGGCAAACCTGGCAAGCCGCTCGACCAGACAAAAATCCCGCCCCGCGCCGCCACCCTCTACATCATGCTCGGAACCACGTGGCATACCGCTGCTTCTGGCGAGACCACCGCTGCCTCACCTGGCACTTCCACCGTCCCTGCTCCGCCGAAAAATTAATTGGAAAAAATGAGCGCGAACCCATGGCCATGCGTTTATCAGAGAAGACGCTGCCTCATGCTCTCCGGAAACCCATGAAACTCGCACCCCTTATCCTCGCCCTCCTCACGCCGCTCGCGCTCGCGCAACCCGCGCCGCAACCCGCGCCCCTTCCCACCTGCGCATCACCCACGCTCGCCACCTTTGACGTAGCCAGCGTCAAGCCCAGCCAGCTTGAGGCCGGCAGTTGGCACAACAGCGGCACGGCGGATAGCGTCACCGGCGGCGGCACCATCTTCCACATGATCCAGACCGCTTACGGCCTGCGCGACTACCAGATCTCCGGCGGCCCCAACTGGCTTACCAACTCCACCTGGGACATCGTCGCCAAGGTCGACCAGCCGCCCGCCAACTACAACTCCCTCACCCGTGACGCGCGCACCAGCCTGCAGCGCCAGCGCATGGCTGCCGTGCTCGCACAGCGCTTCAACCTCAAGTGCCACTTTGAAACAAAGCAGCTTCCCATCTATAACCTCGTCCTCGCCAAAGGCGGCGCAAAGCTCCCGCCCACTCCGGCCGACTCATCCAAAAAGGGCAACATGAACTGGAACGGCCAAGGCCGCCAGAACAATATGGACGCCACCGGCGTCGAGCTCACCGCCGTGGCCAACATGCTCTCGCAGGTCCTCGGCCGCACCGTCGTCGATAAGACCGGCCTCACCGGGCTCTACGACGCCAAGCTCAACTGGACCTCCGACCCGCCCGCAAATGCGCCCGCTTCCACCGACGCCGCAGCCTCCGGCCCGTCCATCTTCACCGCCCTCGAAGAGCAGCTCGGCCTCAAACTTGAATCCGCCAAAGGCCCCGTCCCCGTCCTCGTCATCGATTCCATCGATAAGCCGTCAGAGAACTAGCCCGGCATCACTGCGTCTTCAGCTGATAGCTGATAGCTGGTAGCTCGAGAAACATGCGCCGATGCTCCGCTTTCTGAACCGCGCAGCAGGCCACACTCTCGCTCGCTAAGCCGCGCGGCCCGGATGTTAGCCGGACCACGTCTACCGCGTGGCCTTCTCCTGCGTTAGCTGCGCAGGCGCTCGCGGCGGCCCCTCCGCGTGTTGCGCTTTGATCTTCTCGTATCGCGCTTGCAGCTCGTCCAACTCCAGATCGCTCAGGTTTTCAATGTCGATCATCTGATTCCGCGCCTTATCGATCGCGCGGATCAGTTCATTCAGCTTCAGGTTGATCGCCTTCGCATCCCGGTTCTGCGTGTTCTGGATCAGGAACACCATCAGAAAAGTCACAATGGTCGTCCCCGTGTTGATCACAAGCTGCCAGGTATTCGAGAAATGGAACATCGGGCCCGTCACAGCCCACACAACAATCACCAGGATCGCCAGCACAAATGCCCACTTCGATCCCAGCCAACCGGAGGCCAGCGCCGCAAACTGGCCGAACCGGTCATTCGTCGTCCGTGTTTGTACTTCAACCGCAGGCTTCTCCATCCACGTACCCCGCGCAACTCACTCAGGGTTGGATGCCGTTCGCCCCCTCTGCGAACGCAAAGCACCTGATTCGGCAACGCTGGACCGCATTCAGCGGCGATCAGGGACAACGATGGGTTACGATCTCTGGCATGAAGTTCACGGCCGCCGTGCTCGTTCTCGCCGCTCACCTGGCCGCCGCGCAATCCGCCGCTCCTCACGCTGCATCCGCGAACCCCCTGGCATTCTCCATCGTCTCCATCCGTCCGCACGATCCAAACGGCGCCGGCGGCGGCTATCACGTGGCCCCGGACTGTCACGAAATTACGGTTACCAACCTGACGCTCAGCTTTCTCGTCAGCAATGCATACAACGTGAAGGATGGCAGGTTTCTCCTCGGCGGCCCCTCATGGGTCAAGACGGCCCGGTTCGACCTTGAGGCAAAGCTCGACGACGCGGATATTCCTGCCGTACGGCTTACCGAAGACCAATGCGTGGCTCTGCTCCAGCCGGTACTTGCCGACCGCTTTCAGTTGAAGGTTCATCACGAGACTCGCCCAACTTTGGTCTACAACATTGTCCTTGCGAACGGCGGCCTGAAGATGAAGCGATCTGGCCCTCTCGTTGGATCGGCACAGCCTGCGCCCTGCAATATCGACGCCAGCCGCAGAGGCTCCGCCGTTGTCCGGTCCTGCCCTATGGATCGGATCATCGGGGTGCTGGAGGATGGGCCCGACCGCTTTCTCATCGACAAAACCGGCCTCACCGGTCGCTATGACTTTGAACTCCACTGGACCCCCGACAACACTCCCGATACCTCACCTCTTGCCGGCGGCCCGTCCATCTTCACCGCCGTACAGGAACAGCTCGGCCTCAAACTCTCGCCATCCACCGTACCGATGGACATTCTCGTCATCGACTCCGCCGAAAAGCCCACTCCCAACTAACGGCGTCCCGTGTGCCCATTTTCATCACGAACTTTCGGCGATCGTTTGACATACGACCATTATCGTACTAACGTGGCATCCATGCTTCGTCGAGCTTTCCCTCTCCCTGTTCTGCTCAGCGCTCTTCTTCTTTCTGCAGCCGCTTCCGCGCAATCTTCTGCTGCTGCACGGGCACAACCGCCGATGACCTTTGACGCCGTCTCCATCCACCCGACGTCGAATCCCGTCACCGTCGATACCGTCCACGACCAGAAGATCGAGGTCGTCCGCACCACCACCCGCACTACCGCAGACGGATACGAGGCGCAGAACGCCACCCTCAAATTCCTCATCGCGACCGCGTACAACCTGAAGGACAATGCCATCTCCGGCGGCCCCGACTGGCTCAACTCGGACCACTACGACCTCATAGCCAAAATCACCGCCTCCGACGAGAGCGGCCCGCCCGCTCTCACCGCACAGCAGCGCCGCGAGATGCTGCGCGCTGTGCTGGCGGATCGCTTCCATCTCATGGTTCACGCCGAAACGAAGGACGGCCCGGTCTTCGATCTTGCCCTCACGAAGAACGGCCCAAAGTTCCACCAGGCCACTCCCAACGACACCTTCGCGAAGGGCGTCACTGCTCTCGATGGCCGCGCCCACCCCGGCTCTCCCATGATGGTCAGACCCGGCAACGTCGTCGGCCAGGGCATCACCCTCGCCTCGCTCAACGATCTCCTCACCCAGATCGTGCATCGCCCCATTATCGACAAAACCGGTCTCACCGGCCGCTACGACATCTCGCTGGAATGGAAACCCGACAACATCCCTGACACCTCACCGCTCGCCGATTCTTCAGCCCCATCCATCTTCACCGCCGTGCAGGAACAGCTCGGCCTCAAGCTCTCACCCTCCACGGCCCCGCTCGATGTCCTCGTCATCGACTCCGCCCAGAAGCCCACGCCGAACTAAGTTTTTGTCATTCCCGAAGGGAATCTGCGTCTCTCGTTTTGGGTGCCCCATTCATCGCACGGCGCCAGCCGGGCGATGAGGGGGATGAAACCCGCACCAATCCAGCCAACAACCTCGCCTCAAGCGTATTCGCCTCTCGGGCGTCCATCGGATAGAGTCATCCCACACCGCCATGCGCATACGTCCCGTCGCCCTCATACTGGCCGCCGCCGCCCTCGCCCCGCTCGCCGATGCACAAACAACTCCCGCACCGCCCGCGTCCGCACTGCCCGCCAAACCCCTCGCGTTCGAGGTCGTCACCATCAAGCCGGACACCAATGGCCGCGGCTGGGCATTGCAGCCTACTCCCGATGGCTACAGGGGCGTGAATATCTCCCTCTACAAGCTGGTGCAGGAGGCCTACGGAATCTTCGACAGCAAACTGGTCCTCGGTGGCCCGGCCTGGATCGATAGCGAGAAATTCGATCTCGAAGCCAAATTCGATCCTGCCGCGGTACCCAGTGCGAAAGACCTCAACTACCGCCAGCGCGCCGACATGCTCCGCGCCGTCCTCGCCGACCGCTTCCAGCTCAAGGTTCACTTCGTAAAGAAGGATTTTCCTGCCTACAATCTTGTCGTAGCCGAAGGCGGTCCAAAGCTCACCGAAACGCCGCCCGACAAGGTCGCCATGACGGTTAGCGGTCCATCCTGTCTCCACAAACGCGGCGGCGTCGGGCTGGAGCAGCTTGAGGGCTGCACCATGGGCGCTCTCGCCGACTCGTTGAGGTATCCCTCAGGCCGCACCGTTATCGACAAAACTGGCCTCACTGGCCGCTACAGTTTCGAACTCCACTGGACACCCGATAACACTCCCGCCGACTCGCCGCTCGCCGATTCTTCAGCCCCATCCATCTTCACCGCCGTGCAGGAGCAGCTCGGCCTCAAGCTCTCACCCTCCACCGCCCCGCTCGATGTCCTCGTCATCGACTCCGCCTCGCGTCCCTCGGAGAACTGAACTCTATGCATCTGCGCCCTGATGTTCTCTTTCGCCACTGCTTCGCTGGCGCAATCGGTCAAGCCTCACACCTTCGATGTCGAAGCTCGCGCCTCGAACGCTCGATCAAAACTCTTGTCAAGCCCCAAAGCCACCTAAGTCTCACAATCCGTTCAGGATAAAGTTGGCAATTTAGTTTCCTCCAATCGGTACAATAGAAATAGGTAGATCTAAGACGCCGAAAGCCTGATCGCTCACAGTTTTCAGACTCTTCCTGTTTTCAATCACTTACCGTTAAGTCTCTTACTTTCTAGAACATAGTATTTAAATCATTTATTTTCTAGAATATGGAACTTTTGATACCGGGGGGAGGGGGTACAGGCCGATGGCGTCACACCGCAATCCCATCCTCCTGTCCTGGTCCGGCGGCAAGGACTCCGCCTGGGCCCTTCACCTTCTGCGCCAGAGCGCCGAGTACGAGGTCGTTGCGCTGCTCACCACGATCAACGATCAGTTCCGTCGCGTTGCCATCCATGGCTTCCGCGAAGAACTCCTCGACCTGCAAGCGGAAGCCACGGGCCTTCCCCTGTGGAAAGTCGACCTTCCCTTTCCCTGCTCCAATGCGGACTACGAATCCCGGATGGCCGCCGTCTGCGCTCGCGCCTCGGCCGAAGGCTTGCACGGCATTGCCTTCGGCGATCTCTTCCTCGAAGACATCCGCGCCTACCGCATCGCGCGCCTCGCCGGAACCGGTCTCGAACCCATCTTTCCGGTCTGGTGTGCGGACCTCGGCCTCTCGACCGCCGACCTCGCTCAGCAGATGATCGCCGCCGGCTTGCGCGCCTACCTCACCTGCGTCGACCCACGCCATCTCGACGCCTCTTTCGCCGGCCGCACCTTTGACGCCGCACTCCTCGCCGATCTTCCGCCCACCGTCGACCCCTGCGGCGAGCGCGGCGAGTTCCACTCCTTCGCCTTCGCCGGCCCGGTCTTCTCCCGAACCATCCCTGTACTTCCCGGCGAGCGCGTGGAGCGCGACAATTTCATCTATGCCGATCTGCTCCCCTCCGCCGCGGAGACCGAAGCCCTCCATGTCGCCTAAAACCGAAGGGCGCGGCTGGCTCTTCCGTCCTGCGATCGCCGCCCTTACGCTCTTCGCAATCGCCCCATTGGCTTCCGCGCAGGTCCTCGTGCATCCCGGCTGGGCGCGCTCGCACTCCGCCGCAGAGCCCTGGTACAAGCGCGCCGTCTTCTATGAGATCGGTCATCCGATCGAACGCGGGTCAACCTGTAGAACGAACGAAGGCGCTCCCGCGCTTTGCGGCAACCTCGGCCAAGTTGACTTCAAGCCCCTCGCCGACCAGCTCGACGCGATGCAATCAACCGGCATCGACGCCATCATCGTCAAGCCGCCCGCGCTGCCGTCGCTCTCAGGAGCGAGCGCCGAGCAGGCCATCGCGGCGCAATCCGCGCTCGATGCCTTCGATGACTTCACGCGCCAGGCCACCGCGCGCGGCATCCGCGTCCTCGTCGACATCGAAGCGGCACACGCCGACGCCGACCTCGCCGGGCGCGCACGCTTCTGGCTTACCCGCGGCGTTGCCGGCCTTCGCCTGGAGCTGCTGCGCGACATAAGCCCGCAGGAGCGTGACGCGATCTCCGCCTCCGCGCGCTCCGCCGCAGCGTCCATCGCCGGCCAGCGCATCGTCCTGATCGACACTCCAGGAGCCGCTCCGGCCACCGCGCCGCTCTCGCCACGTCCCGCGGCGGCCCGCCGATCTTCTCACGCCGCCGCCGAAGCTGCGCCGCAGCTTGAGGTCCTCACTCTGTCTGGCCCGCTCACGGCTGCTTCGCTGCGCCCTGTGCTCGCGCAGGCCCTCTCCGCCCCGGACAAGCTCCTGGACACGCATCCAACCGCGGACACGCCGGACGGCGCGCACCTTGCCGATGTTCTCGCCACCATCGCGCTCGTCACCGGCCCATCCGCGTTGCTCGATCCGGTCCAGCCGCTGCAACTTCCCGCGACGCAGCCCCGCATCGAGCCTGAGGACGATTCGGTCAAGCCCCCAGCGCCGCCGATCCCACAGCAGCCGCCGCCGGGCGTCTACCTGCCGTATGTGCCTTACGTTCCGCCGCCACGGCCGCAGAAGAAAGCCGCGCCTCCGCCGCCTGCGCCCGCCGACCCATTCACGGTCTGGATCGGGAAACTAGCGGCGCTGCACCACTCCAACCAGGCGTTGCGCACCGGCTCGAAAACCCTGCTCGACTTCGACGCGCAGAACACCCTCGTCTGGGTCGCGCGTCCCAGCTCACCCACGCCGCAGAACCCTCCGGTGGTGGTGCTCTGCAACCTCTCCGCGCAACCGGTCCAGCTCTCGCTCGCTGAAGCCGTGAAGAAGCTCAACCTGCATGGCTTCTTCCTGCGCACGCTGCTGCGCTCCGATTCCGCTCTCGGGGCTCAGGACCTGGAAGCTGTGAAGCTGCCTCCGTACGGCGTCTTCATCGGCGAACTGCGCCGCTAAGACCGAGGCTGGAGGATTACCGATGTGAAGTGGAGGCTTACTTCATCCGCGCCCGGCACTTCGCCATAATGGCGTTGTGCAGGCGGTCCTCGATCTCGGGAGGAAACTCGTAGATTTCGTGCTCGCGATAGATCGAGATCGTCTGCCGTGTCGTATCCAGCACCACTTCGCAGTGATGACATTCCGAGAGGTGCGTTTGCACTTCCTTCAACAGCGACGGTTCCACGCATCCGTCGAAGTAGTCGGTGAGTTGCTTGAGGAAATCGGTGCAGTTCACGGTCTGGCCCTCCCGTCTTTCTGCGCAAAGCCCTTCTGCTCGGAGGTCTTCTGGCGGAAGTAGCGGCTCAACCGCTCGCGCAGTTGCAACCGTGCGCGGAGGAGCCTCGATTTTACGGCGGGAACGCTCAAGCCCAGTGCCTCCGCGGTTTCCTCGGTCGAGAGGTTCTCGATGTCGCGCAGCGTAAAGACCGTCCGGAATCCAGGAGGCAGGCCCTGGATGGTCTTGCGCAGAATATCGCCGAGTTCGTTCTGCCCATAAATCTGCTCCGGGTTGGGGCGCCACTCCGCGAAGTCACGCGGAATCGAGCCCTCTTCCGTCTGCACGTCCTGATCCATGGAGACGGTCTTGCTCGTCTTGCGCCGCCGGAGCCGCATCAGGCTCTCATTGACGGCGATGCGAACCAGCCAGGTAGAAAATTTCGAGTTGCCCTGAAACTGGTCCAGTTTTTCGTACGCCTTCAGGAAGGCGTCCTGCGTAATGTCCTCGGCATCTTCGCGGTTCTGGGTAATGTGCTGCGCTACCCGGAAAATCTGCCGCTCGTACTGACGCACCAACTGTTCAAAGGCCGCAGTGTCCCCTTTTTTCGCGCGGTCCACAAGCGCTACATCCGGGTGTATCTCAGCGGTCTCTGGGAATTGGATGGCGGCCATAGGCGAAGGTTGCAGCAGTTCGGGCAAATTCGCACCTTGACGGTGCGCTGCCATGGGACTTAAGTGTACCGTCCGAAGGCCTCGTGGGCAACGCGCGCTGAGACGTTCCAGATGTGAGGCCGTCCTACCCATGCCAGTCGGACGCATGTATCTGCGCTGGTTCGCGCGGTTGCATGAGCGCGTGCTGTGACGCTCGCGGCTTTAAAGTCATAACTGAAGTGCTGAACCGGCGAAGCGCGCGTACAGGCCGGTCGCGTGCTCTGGGGTTTATTGAATGTTGCGTAGGTTTCTGCTCGCTCTGCTTTGCCTGTTCTGCCTGCTGCCTCCGGTCAGCGTCTTTGCTGCGTTCAGGAGTTCCGGTGAAAACTCTACCGGAACCTCGAAGAAAAAGGCTCCCACGGCTTCGTCCAGAGTTGCGACGGCACATGCCAAGCCCAGCTCGCACAAGTCCAGCGAGAAATCCAAAGCAGCTTCAGGAAAGGCCTCTTCGCGGACAGGGCGTACAGCCCGCGCCCATCCGGTGCATCGCCCGGCGCCTACCGCACGCAGTATTCAGCTGGCGAGCGCATTCCACGCGTCGGAGCAGCTACGGCCCATGGCGCAACAATTGGCATCAACCCGCGGGGCTGCCGCCTACGCGGGTGTGCTCACCTATGCGCAATCGCATCCCGGCGAGCCTGCCGCGGCTGCCTACCTGGCCCTCGCGCACGCTTATTCGCTTGACCATCGCTATTCGGATGCTCTGGCTGATTTCGCTCTAGCCAAGCGGGCGGGCGCGGCCCTGGATGACTATGCCGATTACCTTGGCGCGCAGGCCGCCATCCAAGCCGGGCGCGGAGCCGAAGCCTACCCGCTGCTCGACCACTTCGCGGACCGGCACCCCGACAGCATCTTCGTTCCCACCGCGCCGGTCGAGCTCGCCAACGCGCATTTGCAGCAGAACGACGCGCGCGGCGCGCTTGCAGTGCTCGAGCCGCTCGCAGGCACCGCACAGGCCGACCTTGTCGACTATCAGTACTCTCTCGGCCGCGCGTATCAACTCTCAGGCCAGACGGCGAAGGCCACTCAACTTTTCCGCACGATTTACATTACGCAGCCGCTGTCGTATGAGGCAACACAGGCAGCGGCGCAACTCGTGACAATGGGCGCACCGCTTTCTATCGCCGAGCGCAAGACGCATGCCGATGCGCTGTTCAACGCAAAACGCTATACGGAAGCCGGCGCGGAATATACGGCCATCGCGAAGGGCAATCCACAGATTGGCGCCGCCGACCGCGACTCGCTTACGATCTACGCCGCGGTGTGTCAGTTCCGCGTCAAGCATCTTTCGCGCTTTTCCGTCGAGCGCCTGCCGGAGACCAACGGCGACACTGCCGCGGCCAAACAGTACATGCTCGCCGAGCTCTCCCGCGATGAGCACGACAGCTCCGCGCACGATGCCATCATTGCGCAGATGGTGCAGAAATACCCTACGAGCCGCTGGCTGGAGGAGGCGCTGTACTCCGGCGGCAATATGTATCTGCTGCAGCATAACGCCGCGCAGGCGATCTATCACTACTCCACGCTCGTGCGCCTCTTTCCCGGGAGCACCTACGCGCCTTCCGCACACTGGCGCTCCGCGTGGATGAATTACCGCACGCGCAACTACTCCGAAGCGGCGCGCTTGATGGACGAACAGATCCAGCGATACGCCGGAGGCACAGAGGTGCCGGGAGCACTTTACTGGCGCGGTCGCATCTATGAAGATGAAGAGCACAACTTTGCGCAGGCCGCGAACTACTACCGGCGCGTAACCGAGATTTATCCCGAGTATTACTACGCAATGCTCGCGCGGCGGCGGCTGGCCGTGCTTGGCACGCAACCCACCGTGGCGCCTGCACCTGCGCTTTCCGCGGCGCAGAAGGGCCCCACCCCGGACCTTACCGCCGAGCTGCCCGAAAACGACACGCACCTGATCAAGGCACGTTTGCTCGCCAACGCCGCCTTGAATGAGTACATTGCACCGGAGATTCACGCCGGCGCCGATTCAGAGCACTGGGGCGCGCTCGCACAAGCTGAAATTTACGTCTCCTACGGCGAGTACACGCGCGCGCTGCAGTCGATGAAGCAAAGCAGGATATCTTTTTATACGCAGCCCATGGCGCAGGTGCCGAGTGTCTATTGGCACCTCCTTTTCCCGCAGCCCTACTGGACGGAGCTGGTTGCGGATTCCGGCGCGAACGGCCTCGATCCGTATCTTGTGGCGTCGCTGATTCGCCAGGAATCGGAGTTCAATGCCGGCGCGGTGAGCCGGAAGAGCGCTTACGGTCTCATGCAGCTTCTGCCTTCGGTTGGCAAATCCATCGCGAAGAAGGAAGGCATCAAGCGCTTTGAAACGCGCCAGCTGCTCGATCCTTCCATCAATATTCAGCTTGGCACGCGGAACTTTAAAGGCGTGCTGGACCGGTTCGGCGGCCAGGTGGAGTACGCGCTCGCTGCCTATAACGCGGGTGATGGCGCCGTGCGGCAGTGGCTGTCAAGCGGCGACTACAAGGATGTACCCGAGTTCGTCGAGTCAATCCCCTACTCCGAAACCCGCGACTACGTGCAGGCCATTCTGCGCAACCGCGAGATGTACCGCCAGCTTTATCCCGCGCGATAGCCATTTTCGGGCCCTTGCTGCGACATCGATTCGGAAAATCTGCATTCCTTCCGGTTCGGGAGTGCGTTTAGCCGCTCAGAGGCTCTTTCATGCGCAAGTCCTTGTCCTACGGTGCAAGTTGTCTGCTGATGGCTGGCTTAGTGGCCGGTCTCGGGCTCAGAGGCCAGGTCCTGCATGCAGACTCCCCGCTGCCCTCATTCGACGTAGCCACGATCCGGCCGTCGAAGGGCGATTCACTGCGCATCGTTAGATCATCGAGCGAACTTCAGATGCTGTATGTCACGGCCCGTTATCTGATGGAGCAGGCGTACAACATTCCATGGACCAACGGATCAAAGGACCGCATTCGCGGCGGACCGGGCTGGATGGACAGCGATCACTATGACATCGACGCAAAGGTTGGATCGGAGGCGGCCGCGGCTCTCGATCCATTACCGGAACAGCAGCGTCGAACGGAGATGAATCTGCGGTTGCAGACACTGCTGGCAGACCGGCTCAAGCTCAAGGTCCATTTTGAAACGCAGCAGGAACCGATATTCGCGATCATGGTCGGGAAAAATGGCGCGAAGCTCACGCCCGCATCTGAGGCAGAGGGCCAGCACGATTTGGGTATTTTTGTGAGATACAACGGCCAGGCAGCGCAGATGACAGCGAAGGGAGTCAGCCTCGCCGAGTTGGCAAATTGGCTGACCGGGTACTCCGAGATCGATGGCCAGACTGTTGTGGACCGGACCGGGCTTACACAGCGATACGATTTCGTGCTGAGCTGGGCACGGGAACGCGCGTTGACCAACGGAGAACAAAGCGGCGGATCGGAAACACAGGGCGGTGGCCCGGCACTCTCGACGGCGTTACAAGAGCAATTGGGGCTGAACCTGGTGAATACCAGAGGGCCGCTGGAAGTCATCGTTGTCGATTCCATTGAGCGCCCGACGGAGAACTGAACTCTCGCCGCGTCTGTCGACAACTGCACTCCCCGTTCGTGTTCTGGAAGCGATTGTCGCAATCTTATGAGAATCTAGAATCCATGAAGCTGTACAACACGACGCAAGGCCCACTCGTTACGCAAGATGAGAATCGCTTCGCCGCCCTCGACGCAACGTGGGACGAACTGATCACTGATGCAAGCCTGCATGACCGCGCGCAGAAGGCGCTGGCGCAGGCCACATTGCCAGCCCCGGCGCCGGATAGTTTGCGCGCTCCCATCGGCACACAGGAAGTCTGGGCGGCAGGCGTCACCTATTACCGCTCGCGCAACGCGCGCATGGAAGAATCCAAAGACGCCGGCGGCGGCACTTTCTACGATCGCGTCTACACAGCGGAGCGGCCGGAGCTTTTCTTCAAATCGACGCCAAGGCGAGTAGTTGGCCCGGGGCAGAAAGTTCGAATCCGGCGCGATGCGATATGGTCTGTTCCGGAGCCGGAGTTGACTCTGCTGCTAAGCCCGCGCGGCGATATTTTGGGCTATACGTGCGGCAACGACATGAGCTCGCGCGATATCGAGGGAGAGAATCCTCTTTACCTTCCCCAAGCCAAAGTCTACGAAGGCGCATGCGCGCTGGGGCCGTGCGTGTTCCTTCGTTCGGAACGTTTGCCGTCCGCCACAACGATCGGTCTTTCCATTACGCGTTCAGGCGAACCGGCGTTCGCGGCGCAGACGACCCTCGCCGAGCTCAAGCGAAATCCCGTGGACCTCGCCGGCTATCTCTTCCGGGAGCTGTCGTTTCCCACGGGAGCGTTTCTGATGACGGGTACGGGCATCGTGCCGCCGGACGACTTCTCACTGCGCGCCGGGGATCTCATCTCCATTACGATTGCGGGGATTGGAACGCTGACGAACCCGGTGGCCTGATGCACGAGACATCAGGGCCACAAGTCGGCTCCGACGTCTTCCGTGCCTTGCAGCCTGATCCTGCGCAGCGCAACCCGAGACGCAGCCTCGTAGATTAGTATGTGAGACGTTCCATTCGGCCCGGATGGCGAAACTGGCAGACGCAGCGGACTTAAAATCCGCAGACCCGAAAGGGTTGTGGGGGTTCAAGTCCCCCTCCGGGCACCAACGACCGCGGTTTGCCGTGAGAGCCCGTTCTTGTATGAAAAACGGTGATTCAATCCCCGGCGTTAAAACGAGCGGGTCGACATCCATTCTGCTCTGCTGACGCTGGGTTGATGTGCGTCCCACCCGTCCACGGGTTCATATTCGCGATTCGACGCCACGGCAAATCTTTCTTTGCGCATTTCCATCCAGGCTACCCCCCGCTTTTTCGCCTCACAACAAGTGTCGACGAAGTAGCGCAGGTGGCGTTTAAATTCCGGAAGGCCGAAAGACTCGGCATGGGCGCGGATTCGTGCAGGATCGAACTGGCCTATATGGCACTCCAGCTCGAGAATTGCCTTGATCAACGAAGCTGGTGTCTGCTCCGCAAAGTGCACTCCGGTTACGCCGGGTATCACCGATTCCAGTGCACCACCACGTCCATAAGCGATAACCGGCCTGCCATAGGACTGGCATTCCACCGGAACGATGCCAAAATCCTCCTTGGACGCAAACAGCAAAGCTCTGCATCGAGAATAGAGGTCACCCAACCGCTCTCTCGATGCCCACTCAGTAAACTCAATGGTTGGCCCGGCAAGTTTCTTGAGGTTTTTGAGCTCGCGCCCCTTCCCAACTACAACGAGCCGTCGTCCAAGGCGATTGCAGGCCTCAATGGCAATATCCACCCGTTTGGATCCCACAAGGCGGCCGACACACAGATAAAAATCCTCTGGGGGCACCTCTAAAAAATCGCTTCTGATCTGTACAGGAGGGTAAACGACCTCGCTGTCGAGACCGTAGAAGGCACGGATTCGCTGGGAAATGTAACGGGAGTTTGCTACAAAGCCATTTACGCGATGTGCCGCAATGTAGTCCCACATCCTCAGGTGTTGCGCGACGAAACTAAAGATCGCACGACCCAACCATGGAAGCTCTTCCAATGACTCTTGATATTGATCGTACAAGCAGCGCATCGGACTATGGCAATAGCAGACGTGCGTTGCTTCATCATCGGCGAGAATGCCTTTGCTCAGACAAGAATCGCTCGATATGACCAGATCGTAACCACGAAGATCGATCTTCTCAAAAGCGTAGGGATAAAGGGGTAATAGATACCTGTAGAAGTGGTATTTGCCGGGAATCCAGTTCCATCCCGAGGCGAAAATTCTGCGCCCGGCCAACTGCTCGGGAAGAACGCGGCGGTCATAGAAAATGGTGAAGATGTCCGCCTCAGGGAACATCTCGGCTATGGCCCCAACTGTCTGTTCTGCCCCACCCAGTGCCAAAAACCAAGGGTGAACAATGGCAATTCGCACACACAACTCCCTGCATGATCGTGCTACTCTAAGGCTCGCACACACAACAGCAGCTTACAATCCTTAAAAGAGCACATACCGCAAGAAAAACGTTTGATATTGGAATACCCGTGTGCTCAGTGAAGCGCGATAAACTTCATTTCCATCGAGCGGATGCGCGACATACCGGATCAAGAGTGTCATGCAAGAAGGGGCCGCGCGAGCGTTCCGACTGACATCCTTCGAGCAGAACCAGGGATAGCATGACTGAATATACCTTCGAGCAAACAGCGGCTGCACCCTCTGCGGTTGACGAATACGCTGAATCGATCGACCTCGCCGCCCTTTTCCTCGCACTGCGCAAAGAGAAGCGCTCCATCTTTGCCATCACTTTGGGCGTCCTTGCGCTCGCGGTAATTGTCGCCTTTCTTTTGCGCCCGAAATATACCTCCGAGGCCTCTTTCATCCCACCCAATCTCGGCAATAGCACCAGCTCCGCGGTCGCGGCGCTGGGAAGTCAGCTCGCCGGCATCAGCGCCGGGGACCTGCTGGGCGGGGGCCTGAAGGGACCCGGCGACCTTTACGCCGGAATCCTCAAGAGCCGCTCCATCGCGGACAGCCTCGTTTCCCGCTTCGACCTGGTTCACCACTACAGGGTGAAGAAGATCAGTGAGGCGGAAAAAAGGCTCGCCTCCGATACCTCAGTAGTGGTCGACGCCAGATCCACTATTGTCACTCTCAGCGTCACATCCAGCAGCCCGCAACTGGCTCATGACATGGCTACAGCGTATATGGAGGCCTTGCGGGATACTAACGGCCGGTTGGCTCTCACCCAGGCCTCACAGCGGCGACTATTCTTCGGCCAGCAGCTGGAACAGGAAAAGAACTCGCTCGAGGACGCAGAGGTCGACCTGAAAAAGACCGAGGAACAGACCGGGCTCATCGCTCCTACCGGCCAGACGGAAGCGGTAATCAGGACCATCGCGGATACTCAGGCGCAGATAGCAGTTCGGCGGGTCGAGCTTGCGGCGCTGCGCCAGTCCGCCACGGATCAGAACCCCGAAGTTATCCGTCTGCAGAGTGAAATCGCCGATCTCGATGGCCAATTGGCCACGTTACAGAGGGGCAAGGGCGCCGACTCAGGCCTCAATATACCCACGTCGAAGGTCCCTCAAGTGCAGCTTGATTACGTCCGCAAGGAGCGCGAGGTCAAATACCATGAGGCTCTTTTTGAGATGCTCTCCCGGCAATTTGAAGCTGCTCGCCTCGACGAAGCGCGTGAAGCTCCCGTGCTCCAGGTAATCGATGCGGCATCCTGGCCGGACACCAAATCCTCTCCGAAACGCGGCCTCATCGCGCTGGGTGGCTTGATCGTCGGGCTTATAGCGGGCTGCTGCTCGGTCCTGGCACGAGGCCCGATACGGAGATTGCGGATGCAAGTCTCTAATGCCGGGAACTCTTAGACTCTGCGGGGTTGGGTCAAATCGGCGTATACGCGCACGTGCTGCGCGGCGATTCGCTCCCAGGAAAAGCGCTCGGCGTACTTGCTTGCGCGCTGTTGCAGAGCCATTCGCTCGCCGGGTTGTTGAACCAGTCCTGCCAATGCAGCGGCCGCAGCTTGCGGGGTCTGCGCAAACAACACCGCATCTGACATAGCGCGAGGTGTCTGCTCTCCTATGGTCGTTACAATTGCGACCGAATGCATCATCATGCCGATTAAGGAGCCGCGACGCTCAGATGCGCCGTCGGGAAAGGGCAAGTAAGCCATGCTTGTCCTCGCCAGCTCCTCTTGGATCCGTTCTCTCGGCAGTTCGATAAGCCACTCCACAGGCAGATCACCGGACTGTGACCGCAGCCTGGAGTAGTACGCCTCACTGCCTGGCGACGGAACGCCCATAATACGCACTGAAAAGCTGTCCCCACGCTCCTTGAAAATCGCCGCCAACTTCAGGACATTTTCCAGACCCTTCTCCGGCCGGATAAGCCCGAAATACGTGACAACGCTTCCCGGCATCTTCGCACAGGCTTTCTGCGCCTTTATATTGCTGCCGATTGGAATCACCACCGAACGGCGCCGAATCCAGGGCGCAAGCCGCGCAAGATATGCCTGCTCGTATTCATTCGTCATGATCACCATTGGGCTGCGCAGCGTCAGCGGCAGCAGAGAGAGCTGCCGCAACACGTGGACCTGGCTTGCCTCATGCAGAGTCATGACGAGGGGAATAGACAAAGCCAGCGTCTGCGGACCCAGCTGCCATCCATATCCCTTGGTCGGGTATTGCATATGCAGAATATCCGCGCCAATTGCAAGCAATCTGCGCCGCACGCCAGCCATGCGTAGCGGCGACCAATCCCGCTCGTGGACGATCTCCACCGAAGCTCCAGCCGCGCCCAGTGCAGCAGCGAGGGCAGAGGTGTAGTCTCCTACTCCGCAGACCTCCGGAGGGTACGAGCCCGTAATGAGCGCCGCTTTCATCGGCCTGCTACCCTGCACATCCGCTGTGGGGAAACAAATCGTTGCAAACGCACTATGCTGTCGCCTCCGGCAGCAATCCAGACCGATTCATGGACTCGCTCTCAGTTGCCATGCTTCCGCCAGCAATTCCCAAACCGCATATAAACCAGAAAAAACCGAAAACGTTGAGAAACCCTGAAACGGCCGATGTCACGAGTGTGACGACAAGCGCAAGGTAGATACCGCTGTCGACCTGTATGTCCTGACAAGATTGCCTTTGCTTCGATCTGACTGATCTGTGCAGCCGTTGGAGAATGACAAACATCGCTCCCGCAAAGCACACGAATCCGACCATCCCTGCATTGGCAAGGATGTGCACCACCAGATCATGGGACGCTATGCTTTCCCATCCGACACCGAGGATAGGGTGTCTCAGAAACATCTCCCAGGAGTTTTGGATCGTCATCAGCCGCTCCAGTGCGGACGCGCTTCCATTCTTGTTTAAAAGGACCGCGCTGAAGACGGACTGGAAAACGGGGATCGTAAAGTAGCCTGCGACTGCGATGAGGCCAGTGAATGTGCCAGCCACCAGAAACCGGAGGCGCATTTTTGAGGGCACTGAAACTGTAGTAGCAGCTACGAGGACTAATATTCCCAGATAGGCCGTCGACGAGGTTGTACACAGGAGAACCACAAGCAGAAGGGCGATCCATGCGCGGTCTATTCTCCGGCCGAAAAGACAACGCGACCGCGACATAAAAGGGATGTAGAGGCACAGCGCAATGAGCAACGTCTGGGCAAAAATACTGGGCTCAACAGCTACGGAGGAGAGACGGAATACTCCAGATCCAAGTATTTGCCTGTACCCCAGAGTCGAGGCTGCCGTCCCGGTGTTGAAGACTGCGGCAGGGTACGTAACTCCCGTGAATTTGCAGATGAACTCGATTACAGCCCAGAGGGCGGCAAAGATCGATCCGGCCATGAAAGACCGAATGCTCAGCAGCATATTAGCGCGTCGTCGACTGAATACGGCCACGCAATACGCAAATAGGAATCCGAAGAGGATGTACAACACTCCCGTAACGTTGTGCGCAGTCAACTCAAGCGGAGTTGTCGAAAGATCCAGCAGTGTCTTGGACGGGATCTGTTCCGCCCCGTTCAGGATGACCGGCATCACAAGAGACACTGCCGTAGAAACCAGAAAAGCGGCGAGCCAGCCCAGGGCTGTGCGCTCCGAACGAGGCCAGAGCACCTTGGCCGTGCGCATCCAGTCGAAAACGAACCGCGCAATGAGGAAGGTTCCCAGATACATTGAGATTTGCACTGCGGAGGCATCTTCGCCGGTCCCGATATTCGCAACTCCCGTCGCGGTAAACGGAAGAAAAAAAACAGTTACGGCGTAGAGCCAGCGCCGCCTCGATACGGCAAGCACCGGCCCGACGATCAGAAAGACCCACCCAATCGGCGTCATGCCGATTTCGTCCCGTTGGATGAGACCGAAAGGGTTCGCATCCGGGCTCGGGCATATCGAGTCCCTTCCAATATGAAAGGCACCTTTTTCCACTTGCCGGTAAGCAGGCTTTTCGTAATCTGCAACGCAAGAAATGCCGCAACGGAAACCCGCGGGATTCTCGCCGTCAGATTGAAAAAGCGGATCCCGGAGGCCGTAAACTGCACTTCTCTAATCCGGCTCAGCTTGCGCGTGCTTCCGTTCTCCCGATGCACCAACCTGGACTCAGCGGCCACTCCCAACCTCCAGCCATGCCGCCGGAGCCGAAAACAGAGCTCCGTGTCCTCCCAGTAGAGGAAGAATTCTTCATCCAGGAGTCCTGCATCTTCCAACGCTTCACATCGCACCAGCATGCTTGCTGCGGTCAGATATTCAAACCACGCATCCGGCTTCGGCGAAAATGCGTGTGTCGAGTACGGAATCCATGAATAAATCTGTCCGCCTCCCCACGCCTGGATTCGCTCTGGAACCCCCGGGTAGTACAAAACGGACCCTACGGCACCGAGCCCCATATCCGCCTCAGCCTTTTTCACGAGTTCTCTCAGGCTCTCCGGGGCGGGGATTGTATCGTTGTTCAAAAGCCACACATAGTGAGAGCCTTCAGACATTGCGCGGCGTATTCCCAGATTGTTGCCCCCAGCAAACCCAAGGTTGCTACCGGACTCAATGACCGTGATGTGAGGATAGGCGGATCGGATTCGCGCCACAGAATCGTCCGACGAAGCGTTATCCACAACAATCGTCTCAAGGGCACCATAGTCTACGTCCGCAATGCCGGCGAGGCATTGCAGGGTGTCCTGCCATCCGTTCCAGTTCAGCATCACGCACGTGACCTTCGGCTGCTTCTCCATCGCCGTCTCGAATTTCCCTTCAGTCAGCAGGCAGCTTCACGCGGAAACGCCAACATGAAATCCCCGGCTGGGTTCACGCCGGCTCATTCTATTGATCATAATCTTCTACATCCCCCATATATCACTCACAGCGTAGTAACGAAAACGCGACCCTGAGCGGCGCATCACAACTGGAGTTGTAAGATAGGACAAGCCGGTCCATGTCTGCCCAAGCGAACACAGGAAAATCCTCTGTCTTCCTGCACAACCTCATCGCCCTGTTCAGCGTTCAGGCGGTGAACTACATAATTCCGCTGCTTACCATTCCCTACCTGACCCGCGTGCTGAGACCGGATGGTTGGGGAGAGGTTGCATTTGTCCAATCGCTTGGCTTGATGTTGATCACAATTATGGAATATGGGTTCTCGCTATCCGCCGCTCGCGAAATCTCCGTACGTAGAGACGATGATCTTTTCCTGAAGGTCCAGTTTGGGGCCGTGACCACCGCCAAGTTGATTCTGCTCGCCGTCGCCCTGTTGATTTCCCTGATTGCACTGCGCTGGGTGCCGTTTCTGCGGTCCAATCCTCGGATGTTCGCCGCAGGCCTCGTCTGGACTACGGCCCAGGGCCTAAGTCCTTTCTGGCTCTATCAGGGCATGGAGCGCCTGCGCGTCTCCAGCATCATCGACGTCTCCTGGAAGTCCCTCGGCGTCGCCGCGTTGTTCGTATTGGTGAAGATGCCCTCCGATGCACTGATGGTTCTCGTGATCTATGCCGCCGCCTCTGTATGCAGCACGCTGACGCTATACATGATGGCGCTCCTGAGGTACGGTCTCACGGTGCCTGGCTGGGCCGATGTTGTGCGCGTCCTGCGTGAAGGTTGGCCCGTTTTCATTCTGCAGGTCGCAGTATCGATGTACACCACGGCCAACGCTTTTGTGCTCGGTCTGTTCGCATCGCAGTATGAGGTGGGTATCTACTCCGGCGCCGAACGCGCCTCCAGAAGTCTCACCGGTCTCCTCGGCCCCCTGAACCAGGCACTTTACCCGCGCATGAACATGAGTGTCCACGCGGACAAACCGTCGGCTGCACGGATATTGCGGCGGACCTTCTACTGGGTGTTCGGACTCACGATAGCAATCGCTGTACTGGCCGCGTTCTTGGCCGGACCGGTGATCCGTGTCTTTTTGGGCCACAACTTCACGGATTCGATTCCTGTCCTCAGAATTATGGTCTTTCTGCTGCCCATTATCGGCACCAGCAATATGCTCGGAGTGCAGTGGATGCTTCCGCTGCGCATGGATCGGCAATTCAGTGCCATCATCGTCTGCAGCGGGTTCCTTAATATCCTGCTCGCATCCATACTGGCGAGACATCTCTTCGCCCAAGGCATGGCTATCTCAGCCGTCTGCGCGGAACTCGCCGTAACTCTCAGCTGCCTTCTGTATCTTTCGAGGAAGGGCCTCAACCCCTTGATCAAATCGCACATCGCCCTGCCCGATCCGGAATCCGCTGGTTAGCTTTCTGTGCAGATAGAAAAGGGCTCAAATCACTTCCTCACCGATCTCGAGTTCGCAATATGAAGCGCTCCCACGACAACGATCAGTTCCAGACATTCGATCTGTTCGACACTCTGATCACTCGAGCAGTACCCAGCCCGGAGGACATCTTCGTTATCACAGGGGCCCGTTTGCGAGAATTGGGCTTGTGGAGCAAGGACCCGGCCGAGTATAGAAATCTGCGAGTAGCCTCGATTGCCGCCACATACCGAAGACTTCGTTGCGAAGAGATAACCATGGCGCAGATCTACGAAACCATGGCATCTCGAATCGGCTGGAGGTCCAACGACGCGCAGAAGGCGCAGGCGATCGAGATCGCGTTGGAGCTGGCATCTGTCCGACCCATCCCCGAGATGCGTACGCGATGGGAGGCAGCCGCCCCTTTACGCAAGGCAATTGTCTCCGACACTTATTTCAGTCTCGATGTAATCCAGGAAATGCTCGACCGCTGTGGCATTAAGTGTGCTCCAGAACGCATCTTCCTCTCCTCCGTGTACTGCAGTAGGAAGAGTTCAGGCAAGCTCTTCCGCATCGTCACGGAAAAATTCGGGATCCACCCCGCCCATGTTCACCACGTCGGAGACAATGCGCATTCCGATCTCAGGTCCGCACTAAAGGAGGGTCTCTCCGCAGAGCTATTCGAGAGTTCCCGTCCTCGGCGATACGAAGCAGCTTTGAAACATCTAAATGCCGAAGCGGGTCCGCGAATCGCCGGAGCATTGCGCGCTGCTCGCCTGGCCTTTCCTGGCGGAACAGAACCAGAGCGAACGCTGTGGGAAGTGGGAACGACCGTCGCCGGTCCGCTTCTTTTCTCCTACGTCTCATGGCTGCTCGTCATGGCCCGCGAGGAAGGCCTGCAACATCTCTTCTTCCTCGCTCGCGACGGTCAAATCCTCCTGCGGCTTGCGCAAAAAATAGACCCGGCATTCCCCTCGTCATACCTTCTCGCCTCGCGTCAAGCCTGGCACCTGCCTTCGCTCACCGACGTGATCGACCCAAAAGGTCTTTCATGGATCACCGACGCTCATAAAACCTGCTCACTTAGAAACGTCCTCGGCAGGCTGGGCATCCGGCCGGAGGAGATCGCAGGCGTTTTGGAGGCACGCGGACTTGCCGCTACACAGTGGGAATCGCCTCTGCAACATCGAAAAACTATCGAGTCGATCATCGCGGAGGAGGAGGTGCGCTCACTCGTGCTCGAGCGAGCAGCAGAGGCTCGCGAGCGCGTCCTGGCTTATCTCCACAGCAGAGGTGTGTTCGCGTTGGACCGAATCGGAATCGTAGACCTGGGCTGGAACGGTCGTCTGCAGCGCTCCTTCTCGCGTATTCTCGCGCAAAGTGGGTATCCCGGCCGGCGGCAGATCGACGGATTTTATTTCTCGCTTAAGAATGCGGTCCGCGAAGAGAAGGATGGTCGCTTTCACGCGTATTTCGGCTCCGATTTCGCGGGGCGCGGCGGTCACGCAATGCTGATGGAGATCTTCTGCTCCGCGGACCACGGAGGGCTGCTTGCCTTCTCTCCGAATCACAAGGGCACAATCGCTCCCGTGCTCACGTGCGAGCAGGATGATGCGGTCATCGGATGGGGCTTGCCGATCCTTCATGCTGCAATCCTTGCAGCCGCCGAGAATCTTCTCGCCGCGGGCACCGAGACGGACCTCAGCCCTGTCGAAATCGGCCGCCTTTTGAAAAACCCTGCGGCAAAGACCCTGGAGTTGCTCGCGGATAAGCCTTTTCCATCCGAGGCTGAGGCCTTCGGCCGCTTTCCATTTACCTATGATCAGTACCATGCAGAAGTGTCTGAAATCGCGCCCGCGTTCTCGCCTGGGGGAGCTCTCAGGATGCTTCTGCCCGCCGCTCTCCGTCCCAAGCGACGCACCTTGTGGATGCAGGGCACGTTGACCCGATCCCTCGGCTCCTTCGCGCGTTTGACGCTACCCGTCGTTCAATGGCGCACAACTCTCGTGAATCTGCTCCAACGGAATGGTTGAAGCAGAGCGGAGTTCAAGAAAATCCACCTCGAGAGTCCGCGCCTCGCAACATAAGGACCCTCCCGGACGCGCATCGGATCCGTCGAAGGTTTATCAGCCTCAGTGGATCGATGCGGCGATACCCAAGTCGATCAAGACGACGCGGAAATGCTACGCGCCGCACGTGAGTCGTTGCTTGCTATGCTTGAGAATAGGTTCAGATGGCGTGGGTATAAAACGTGTCGATCTGGAAAAGAGAGCTATCCCATGCCATTGTTGGAATGATACAAGCCTGAGGCAAAGAGACCAGTATTCTTGCCAAGTCCGGCGGTAAGTCGTCTGCACTTCTGTGCTTCGGCTATCACGTCCTTGGACGAAAGAAGTAGGAGATCGCTGTTAATTCTGCTTCCAAAGAAAGACCTGGCGTCTGTCAGCTCGTCACGCGCGTTACATCCAGGCCGAGTCCGCTCAGATTTCCTTCAGCATCTCCGCCCGCGGGTCTTCGGGATTCAGTTTTGCCAGTTCGCGCAGGATTTCCTTTGAACGCTCGTCCTGCACCTTAGGCACGACAATCTTCACCTCGACGATCTCATCGCCACGCGCACCGTCCCGCACCGCGCTTGGGACGCCCTTTTCCCGAAGCCGTAGCTTTTGCCCGGTCTGCGTCCCCGGTGGAATCTTCAGTTGTGTCCTGCCGCCGCCGTCATGCGTGTCGATCGTCGGAACTTCGATCTTTGCGCCCAGCGCCGCCTCTGCGACGGTCACCGGGACCGCGACATGAATGTCGTCGCCTACGCGCGTAAACACCGGATGCGTTCCAACCTTGATGATGAGGTAGAGGTCACCGGGAGCTCCGCCCTCGGTTCCCGCATTGCCTTTGCCGGCGAGGCGAATGCGTTGCCCATCGCGTGTTCCCGGCTTGATGCGAAACTCCAGCGGCTCGAGCTTGTTGACGGTCCCCTCGCCGCCGCACATCGAACAAGCATTCTGCACCTTGCCAGTGCCGCCGCACCGGGGGCACTGGATGTTGAACTTCATGCGGCCACCCATTTGCGTTACCTGGCCGGTGCCATGGCACTCCGGGCACTCCATGCTGCCGCCGGAGATCGACTTGCCATGGCATGCAGGGCAGGTCTCCTGCCGCTGAATCTCCAGCCGCGCTACGCCGCCCCGCACCGCGGACCAAAAGTCCACGTTCACTTGGTATTCGAGGTCTGTTCCCGGCTGCGGCCCACGCGCCTTCTGCTCGCGTGAAAAAATGCCGCTGAAGATATCGCGAAAGCTGCCGCCGAACCCTCCACCGGTCTCTGCTGTGGCTCCCCCACCTCGTGCACGCGTGCCACCGCCCTGGAAGCCGGAAAAATCGAAGCCACCGAAATCGAAAGGCACCTCGCCGCCCGCCGATTCACCGCCCGAACCATATGCAGTACGAAACCCGCCCGGGCCATAACCGCCGCGCGCCGCCGCCTCTGCCGCCGCGGGATCGATGTTATCTGAGTAGAAACCGAGCTGGTCGTATACCTTGCGCTTCTTTTCGTCGCTCAGGACATCGTTGGCTTCCGAGATTTCCTTGAACTTCTCCTCAGCCTTCTTATCTCCGGGGTTCACATCCGGGTGATATTTGCGCGCAAGCTTGCGGAAGGCCTTGCGGATCTCCTCCGCCGTGGCCGTCTTTTTCACCCCTAGCGTGTTGTAGTAGTCCTTGGTTTGCGTTGGCGCCATCGCTCAAAAATTTCTCTCGTTCTACTCTACTTCCACCTGCCAAGAAAAAGGTACGGCCGAAGCCGCACCTTGTTCCGTCCAAACCACCGCCTGCCTTACTTGCGTCCCAATTGGTTTAGTTCCACACTTTCCGAGCATCTACAGCTTCAACGGAGATGGTTTGGTCCGGCTCCATCTCCCGCATCCTGTTCATGAACTGCTCGGCCTCCTCACGCGTCGAGAAGATCATCCGGTTGTATAGCCGCCCGGCGCGAAGCTGATCGCACCGCCACAGGGTCTCCATCGTCATCGTCGTTGCCCTCCGAGAAGTCGATTGAGTTCCAGTTGCTCTGTTGAGCCCTCCAAACTGCCCCAGTTCTGTTCCGATCTACTCTCTCACGTCTCAGACGGACTGAACACCCTCCGTTGTTGCTTTTTACTGTGGGGAACCAGCCTGAATTACAGCGGTCTTCCAATACACGAACATTTGCGATCTAGTTCCATACATGCTGGATCGGCATCGGCTCAATGCGCAGCACCAGGTCCGGCGCTACGCCGGCAAGCTGCCGCGCGAACTCACGCGCCTGCTGCTCGCTCTGGAAGACCTTCTGCTCCTTGATTCTTCCGCCGAGCCACTGCTCGCACTTCCACACTGTCTGCTGTGCTCCTGTCATATCAACCTCCGCATCCGAGGTTCGCTCGAACCTCGAACCCAGCGCCTCGAACCTAGAAGAAAGAGCGCCCACCACCGCGAGCGCTCTCTCCTCCCTGCTATTCCTTTAGATGTTCGAGCGGCAATTTCGTATCAACCGTCCGTCACCGCCCGATCATTCTCCTGTCACTTCTTTGCTGCTACCAGTCACCTATTTGCTATCGACGTCCACGTACTCCGCATCGATCACGCCTTCGTCCTTCTTGGCCTCGGGAGCCCCTTCTCCAGCAGGAGCCGCTCCTTCAGGCGCCGCCGCCGCCCCCTCAGCGGATGCGGCTTTATACATCGCCTCGGCCAGCTTGTGGCTTACGGAAGTCAGCTTCTCGCGCGCGGAGTTCAGTTCAGCCGCGCTCGCGTCGCCCGCCAGCGTCTTCCTCGCATCCTCCATTGCAGACTCGACGTCTTTCTTGTCGGACTCGGTCACCTTGTCGCCGGCGTCCTTCAGCATCTTCTCCACGTTGTAGACCATGGAATCGAGCTGATTGCGTGCCTCGACCTTGTCGCGCTGCTCCTTGTCCTCGGCCGCGTGCGCCTCGGCATCCTTCGCCATCCGCTCCACCTCTTCCTTGCTCAAGCCGCTGGAACTGGTGATGGTAATCTTCGCATCCTTGTTCGTGGCCTTGTCCTTCGCGGTCACGTTCAGGATGCCGTTGGCGTCGATGTCGAAGGTCACCTCGATCTGCGGCATGCCGCGCGGGGCCGGAGGAATTCCGCCCAGTTTGAACTTGCCCAGAGTACGGTTCTGCGCCGCCATCGGACGCTCGCCCTGCATGACGTGCACTTCGACCTCGGTCTGGTTGTCGGCCGCTGTCGAGAACGTCTCCGTCTTTTTCGTCGGAATGGTGGTGTTGCGCGCGATCATCGGCGTCGCAACGCTGCCCATCGTCTCGATCGAGAGCGTCAGCGGAGTCACGTCGAGCAGCAGCAAGTCCTTCACATCGCCCGCCAGCACGCCCGCCTGCACCGCAGCCCCTACCGCAACCACCTCGTCGGGGTTCACGCCCTTATGCGGCTCCTTGCCGAACAGCTCCTTCACCAGTTGCTGGATCTTCGGCATGCGCGTCTGTCCGCCGACCAGCACCACCTCATCGATCTTGCTGGCGTCCACGCCGGCGTCCTTCATCGCCTGCTTGCATGGCCCGATCGACTTCTGCAGCAGATCGTCGACCAGCGACTCGAGCTTCGCGCGCGTCAGCTTGCGCACCAGGTGCTTCGGCCCGCTCGCGTCCGCCGTGATAAACGGCAGGTTGATCTCCGTCTCCTGAGCCGTCGAGAGCTCGATCTTCGCGCGCTCGGCGGCGTCCTTCAACCGCTGCAGCGCCATCTCGTTGCCCTTGCTGGTCAGGTCAAGTCCGCTCTCGGCCTTAAACTCCGAGATCAGCCAGTCCACAATGCGCTGGTCCAGATTGTCGCCGCCCAGGTGCGTGTCGCCGTTGGTGGACTTCACCTCGATGACGCCTTCGCCGACTTCGAGGATCGAAATATCGAACGTGCCGCCGCCAAAGTCGTAAACCGCGATCGTCTCGTCCTTCTTCTTGTCCAGCCCATACGCCAGCGCCGCCGCGGTCGGCTCATTCACAATGCGCTTGACATCCAGGCCGGCAATCTTGCCCGCATCCTTGGTCGCCTGCCGCTGCGCGTCGTTGAAGTACGCCGGGACGGTGATGACAGCCTCGGTCACTGCGCTGCCCAGATAGTCTTCAGCCGCCTTTTTCAGCTTCTGCAGGATCATCGCCGACACTTCCGGCGCGGTGTACTCCTTGCCCTGCGCCACGACCGCCACATTGTCGCCCTTGGCCACCACCTTGTAGGGCACCATCTTCATCTCGTCGGTCACTTCGTTCAGCCGGCGTCCCATGAAGCGCTTGATGGAATAAATCGTGTTCTCCGGATTGGTGATGGCCTGCCGCTTGGCCACCTGGCCCACCAGCCGCTCGCCGCTCTTGGTGAACGCCACGATGGACGGAGTCGTCCGGCCACCCTCCTCATTCGGGATCACCTTTGGCTCGCCGCCCTCCATCACCGCGACGCAGCTATTGGTCGTTCCGAGATCAATACCAATAATCTTCCCCATAATCCAGCCTCCAAACCCTTTTAGAATCTGCTTCTAAACCCTTTATATTCAGCGCGAGAATCGACGCGCGTCTTGCCTCGACTCATCCAGTCTCACATATGAGTGACTTACTGTCAATCTATCTGATGCGCTAAATATAGTCTGCGATGCGCCATCGTCCACCCGAAATTGATTGGCGATCACACCGTCACTCTGTATGATTCCGCTGTCCCCCGAAGAGTCTGACCCCATGCGCATCTCTGTCGGCTTCGCCCCTCTGTTACTGCCTGTCCTCGCCCTCGTCGCCGGTTGCGGCGGCGCAGGGACATCGATGACTTCAACTCAAACCCAGCCGCCCAACCCAACAGCGTCTCTCAGCGGCGACTGGGGAGCCCTCGGCATTCCTACCGGAACCCCGCCCGCACTGGCATCTCCGATCAGCCTCTTTATGGGTTCGCTGCAATTCAACGGCAGCAGCGTCAGCGGGACCTTTCGCGCGCTCCCCTCACAACCGGGCTCATGTCTGACCGCAATCACTGCTCAGGATCTGGCCGTGACCGGCACCTACGACTCCGGATCCATGACGCTTACGCTCACCCTACCCATCGCAGGAGGTACGGCGAGCCTCTCCGCGCCGATTGCAGCAGCGGGCGGCACTTACAACGCGGGGTCGTGGCAAATTGTAGGTGGCTCGTGCGCGACAGGCCAGACTCCTATGCGCCTGGCGCAGTTCGCTTCGGTAACGGGCACTTTCACGGGCACTGTTTCAGCAATCGATCTCACCACCGGCATGCCGGTCGCAGGCTCCGGCATCACGCTCACTGCCACCCTTACACAATCCACCGCTGCTAACGCCGACGGTCAGTACCCACTCACCGGAACAGTTACGGCTTTGGGCAGCTGCACGGGTACCTACACCCTCACAAATTACGTAGTCTCAGGCGGCGAAGTGATGCCTCCACCCTATACACCATTTTCGTTTATCGGCGCTGCCGATCCAAGCGCTACATTAATGGTCGCGAGTCTCGTCCCATCATCTTGCCCTTTCTCGTCGTATGTCGGCACACTCACCCGCCAATAGCGTCTTGAGCGGTTCTCGCCGCGCATGGCTACACCGCCGCGTACCATGCGGCGCAACCAAAACAGCAGTCACCCGTCAGGCTGCCGATAGAGTGTCTCGTCTCGGTCGTCGCGATAAAAAATATGCCAGCAACACGGTGGCGCCGATGACACTTATCACTGCCTCGGTGCCCGCCACGCCGCGCGGTCCCCACTTGTCTCCGCCCCATCCGTCCAGCCGGATCATATAAAGCACCGGGATGTTGCCGATGGAATTGATGATGGAATACCGAGCGCTGCCGCTCTTCCCTGACCGGCCTAGGAACTCGAGCACAACTGCTGTAAATGTCGCAAGACCTGTTCCCGAAGTGAAGAGATACAACGCCGTTCCTGCAAAGTAAAATGCCGGATGCATCGGGCAAAGCCATAACACCAGCAGCGTTGCGGCATTCGCCAGCCCAACGAACAGGTACGCCACGGAGGCGCGCGCGCGCGATGGAATCAATGTCGCAGCCAATGAACCAAGGGCAACCAGCAACGCACCGGCCAGGCCGTTCATCCACGCCACTTGATCGCCGCTCACGCCATAATGCTGCGCGATACCCGGCAGCAGGCCGACCGCGGCACTGCTGTTCATGGGAAAGGTCAGCAGCAGGGTGTACGGAACCGCTTCCCATCGCCAGAAGGTCGCTTTGAACTCGCGCCCCAGCCGGCGCATGACCGCGCCAAAGCTCTCTTCGTTCTGGTCATGCGCACCCGGCACGACCAGCCCGATCAGTCCTGGTCCTGCAATCAGCAGCACCAGCATCACAATCAACAGGCGCTGCCATCCGCCGATCGCATGAGCCATTCCGGCGAACCACCCGCTGTGGTCCACCAGTTTGATCAGCACAAACGCCGACAGTGCGCCGAAGCCCGCCGAACCGGCCTGATAAAAACTGCCAGCCAGGGCGCGAGGCTTTCCCTCGCCCAGCGTGCCCATCAACCCGCCGCAGCCGGCCACCACCAGTTGACTTGCGCACGCCGCGAGGAACATCACCACAACCGCGGCACGTGATGCCATGTCCGGCAGGCGAAATGCCTCAGCCATCAGCAATCCGCCGGTCGCACCGCCGATCACCAGCCACGTGCGCCGCGCGACCAGAAAATCCGTGATGGGGCTCCACAGAAAATAAATCGACGTCGGCCACGATATCGTCGAGATGATCGCTGCGGCACGGCCGATGCTCACGCCATGATGCGTGAGGAAAAACGCGAGCATGCCGCCCTGCACCACACCGTTCATCAGCACGGCTGACGGGCCAATCAGCATCGAGAACAGCCATGGCGGCGGCGTACGCCCGGGGCGCACCGCCGGCGAATCGTCTCGCGCCGCTTCCGCGCCTGCGGCATCGATCTCATTCATCCTGCGAATCTACCATGATGCCGACGCGATGCATCAGCGCGGCACTGGATTCGCAAAATCCGCGCGGTGCGATCAGCGGCCTGTGGATTGCATCCAACATCTGTCTTCGCGCCTCTATATATCCTGTACCTCTTGAGCACCTGTCCACTGGCAAAGGAGCCGGAACCCTCAGCATGGCAGCGACCGCTACGGCGCCACCCGATCAGTCTGCGCAAGTGGCGCAGGGCGTCAATCCCTGGCTGATCGCAGCTTCTGTCATGCTCGCGACATTCATGGAGGTGCTCGACACCGCGATCGCCGCGGTCGCGCTGCCCTACATCGCCGGTTCGCTCTCCGCTTCCACTGATGAAGCCACCTGGGTGCTCACCAGCTACCTTGTCTCGAACGCCATCATTCTCCCGGCTTCGCACTGGTTTTCGCTCAAGTTCGGGCGCAAGCGCTTTCTGATGGGCTGCGTGGCGATTTTCACTGTTGCGAGTTTCGCCTGCGGCGCGGCGCCTTCGCTGATGCTTATCCTTCTCGCGCGCGTGGTTCAGGGCGCAGGCGGTGGCGCGCTGCAGCCACTCTCTCAGTCCATCCTTTTGGAATCTTTTCCGCCCGCTAAGCGCGGGGCGGCCATGGCCGTCTTTGCCTTCGGCGTCGTCGTCGCCCCCGTGCTTGGCCCTACGCTCGGCGGGTGGCTGACCGATACCTATTCCTGGCGCTACGCCTTCTACATCAACATCCCGGTCGGCCTGCTGGCGCTGTTCATGATCAACCGGTTCGTGCATGACCCGCCCTACATCAAGAACGCCAAAGTTCCGCTGTTCGACAAGATCGGCATGGGCACGCTCGTCGTCTGGACCGGCCTGCTGCAGATCATCCTCGATAAGGGCCAGGAAGATGACTGGTTCGGCGCCATCTGGATCCGCTGGGCCGCGCTGTTCCTGATCGTCAGCTTCGTGTGGTTCTGCTGGCACTCCTGGGTGAAGAAGAATCCGCTTGTCGATCTGAAGGTCTTTAAGGACCGCAACTTCCTCATCGGCTGCATCCTCATCTTCCTTTTCGGTATCGGAATCTATTCCACCGTGACTGTGCTGCCACTCTTCTATCAGGAACTGCTCGGCTATACAGCGTTCACTGCCGGACTTGTCGTGGCCCCGCGCGGCATCGGCGCGATTTGCGCCATGCCTATCATCGGTTATCTCTCCAACAAGGTCGATGCGCGGTGGCTGCTTACTTTCGGTTTCCTTACCTTCGGGCTGACCACACTCTACTTCGGCAGCATCACCCTCGACATCTCGCCAACAACGCTGCTGTTGCCCATTCTGATCACCGGCTTCGGCCTCAGCTTCGTCTTTGTGCCCATCTCAACAGCCGCCTACGGCACGCTGCGCAATGAGCAGATCGGCAACGCCTCCGGCGTCTTCAACCTGATGCGCAACGTCGGTGGCTCGATCGGAATCTCCATCGCCCAGACGCTGCTCACACGCCGCTCTTCCGTCCACCAGAACGAAATTCTCAACTCCGTGCCGCAGACCGGCGCGCTGTTCCAGAACTCATTGCAAAAAGCGCAGCATGCATTCAGCAATATTTTCGGTCCGCCAAACTCCGGGCCGCCCGCGGCTGCCTCGCTCTATCAACAACTGGCGCGCCAGGCAGCGCTATGGTCCTTCGTCGACGTCTTCCGCTGGCTTTCACTGCTGTGCTTTGTTTGTGTGATGGTTGTCTGGACCTTCCGCAAAGTCAAACCGGGCCGCGGGCCCGCCGGCGCCCACTGATCGTCAAGCCGACCCTACCGCTCCACAATCACCCTCTTCCACGCCATCTCAACAGCGGGTGCCCCATTCATGCGCGGTTTCAAGAGCGCGCATGGTTGGGTCTACCTCCGCTTCTTCTCCACCGGCACAAAGTCCTCCATAACCGCCTGGCGCAAAAGATCCGGCGGCAGCAAGCCCTGCGCCAGCAAAAAGTCGTGGAATCGCTCCTGGTCGAACTTCGTGCCCAAGGCAGCCTCCGCGTCCTTCCTCAACTCCAGCAGCTTCGTGTAGCCGTAGAAGTAGCTGTTGGCCTGGCCGGGCATGCGGTAGGTAAACCGCTCGACCTCTTCCGTGGCGAACGCGTGGCTCAGCACCACATCATCCATCAGCACCTTCAGCGCCTGCTCCGGCGTCACTTTGCCAGACTCCAGCTCTGGATCGAGAAATGCCCGCGCATCGCGCAGCAGCCGCAGTTGCAGCGTGATCAGCTGGCCTTCTTTCGGCTCATACGGCTGCATCATCCACTCCGCGTAAAGACCCCAGCCTTCGACGTTCGTGGAATTGAATGCGTATAGCACACGAGCCAAACTCACGCCATGCTCCACCATCGAATCAAATTGCAGTTCATGTCCCGGCCGCGCCTCATGCGCAATCATCGTCCACGACACCGCATCGAAGGTGAAGTCGTCATAGTTGTCCGCTGCCCCGCCATTCGCCGACGGCACATTCAGCGGCAGCACGAACTCGCCCCTCTGCCCCGTGTTGTTCAAGAATGGCGGCGGATCCATATGCGGTGCGGGCTGTTGTGCGGTCTCCGCCGCTGTGGCCAGCCGGATGATCGCCGGCCGGTCCGGCAGCGTCACCAGCTTCTGCTCGCGAATAATGCCCTCGATCTCCTTCAGCCGCTCGCGATAGAACGGCAGAATCGCGTCGCCGGTGATCTGATTCTTCTTCAGCTCCCGGATCACGTCGCGATAATTGCTAAACACCCATCCATGGTCCTTCGCAATCTCGGCCGCCAGCGTCTGCATCTTCGCCTGGTCATCCGCAAAGGCTTTGTGCGCCATCTCCGTTAACTGCGCCGGTGGTATGTCGATCCCGTAGCTCTTCAGCGCCAATGCATATTCTTCTTCCGGCAGGCGAGTGTCTTTGCGCCCCTTCGGCATTACGTTGGCACGTACCCAGGTGTCGTAGGCGGCAAGCTCCTGCGTCAGCTTCTCGAATGGCTCCTGCCACCCCGTCAGCTTGTACTTCACAAACAGTTGCCGCAGTCCGTCGACATAATTCTTGTCGCGGCCCAGCTCCGTCTCCATCTCGACCGTCGAGGGATAAATCACGCCGGGCTTCGCCATCTGCTCCTTCACGCGCTCTTCCAGCAGGCCGGTGAACGGCTTCGATCCTGGATCAACACCCGCATATTTGCGCAGTCTCGCCACCGCGGCAGGTCTCCGCGCCGCCGCTACTTGATCGTCCAACAGGATGCGCAATCCGCCGAATACCGCGGCGCTCGCATCGATGAACGGGACCCTGTGGTCCAGCCGGTAATCGTCCTGCTGGAACTGGAGATGAAACGTCCTATCGATGATCTCCAGATCTTCGCGGACGTTCTTGTCCTTCTCCTTCGCCTCATCTTTCTTCAGCGTGGCCAGCGCAGCCTCCAGTTCCTTGCGCTGTGCAACCTCCGCCGCGCGCGAAGGATCCGTAATCTCCGTGTCGTATTTCGCGGCGCCCTGCTCCGACCCCGACTCCGGCGAGTATTTGTACTGAATGTCCAGCAGCATCTGCGTGTACTGGTTGCTGCGCTTCACCCATTCGGGCTGTGCCGGCACAGACGCATGCGTTGCGCCATCCTTCGCGCTCGCCGCGGCTTTGAGCTGGGTCTGCGCACTTCCCGCAGCCGTGGCCAACATCACTACGCCAACCAGCACACACGCCAAATCGAGACGACGCATCCGCATCATTCTGTTCATCCTCATTTTTCTTCGTCGATCTTTGAGCTTACAAGCTCGCGTGCCAGATGGTCTCAGCGAGGCGCTTGAACAGGTGTTCCATCTGTCGGCGCTGCCGGCTGCCCACTGGGGCCGCCGGATCCCGGTGTGCCTCCCGTTTGCGGAGCGCCTCCAATGCCGGCGGGATTGCCACCGCCGCCCGCACTTGCTACCCCCTGGTTCATCTGCCCCTTCTGCCGCAGTAACTCCTCCCGCGGGTCATACAGGAACTCCCAGGTTTCATAACTCGTTTGCTGGTTCACTGTAATAATCGAGTCGCCTGTCGCGCTGGAGCCCACGCCCATAATCGGTCCCAGGTTCGATCCCGGCGGTCCGCCGCCCGTTGTCGCTGACGTCGACGCCGACGTTGAGGTTCCGGGGGCTGCTCCCGCATTCTGGATCGCAGCGCCTCCACCAGTGCCCGTTGCTTGAACACCCCCCGGCAAATTCTGCGCTGCCGCCGCGCCGCCGAATCCCATCGTCCCGATATTTCCATTGCCCCCGCCAAATGCGCCGCCCGTCACGCCGTTTGCCGCGCCCGCCAATCCTCCTGCACCGGGTGATCCGGGCGCTCCTGACGAGGCGCCGCCCGTCGAGCCAGGCAACCCGCTCAGCGGCTCACCGAAGAATCCCACGGGCGTCGTCTTGTTCTGCCCAACGATAATCAGCCGATAGTCGGCCTTGCCCGTCAGCGGATCGACATACTTCTGGCGGAGGAAGCGGATATTGTTGGTGTTCTCCAGCTGCTCCACCGATCCCGGATATCGCCGGAACTTCAGGTAGAACTCGCGCACCGCGCGCACATACTGGTTCGCGCGTCGCACTGACTCCTCTTCACGCTCCCGCCTCAGTTCGAATGACACTTTCACCGCGGCTACGCTCAGCGCAATCATCACCAGCGCAATCGCCACAATCGCGCCCAGCAGCAGGTACCCTTCCTCGCCATCCGGCGCGGGCCCCTTGAATCTCGAACCTTGACCCTTGGACCTCATCGCTAGTTCGATACCATCGGCAGCGTCTGCTTGTTATTCGTTACCAGGTCCTCTACCTGGATCGATCGCGCATCCACCGTGATGATCCGGTATCGCCTCAATACAATCTCACCCGGCTTTGCGGTGTATACGGCATCATCGTGCAACAGGATCGCCTGCCTCACGCCTGCCGCGTCCGTCTCTGTGCCAAAGAACGTCAGGTCGATGGGCGGCGGAGGCGGGGGTCCGGTGCGCG